>JADMIO011545311.1_pt1 | contig 88404 bp, 77 predicted proteins | sample 8958161 | NCBI WGS metagenome assembly JADMIO01 (sample SAMN16585339, study PRJNA669376) | soil metagenome | isolation source: Crop rotation soil | place: USA: Cullars Rotation, Alabama | collected 2011
GCCGCGACTTCAAGTCACGTGAATTCCAAGCTTCGGATCCCACTGTGCTGGAAAGCTTTGGTGGGCGGCATTCCGGCCACAGGCGCCATCGCGCGCACGGCGACCAACATTCGTTCGGGCGGACGCACGCCGGTTTCGGGCATGGTTCACGCGCTGACGCTGCTCGTTATCATTCTCGTGGCGGCGCCGCTCGCGAAATATATTCCGCTGGCGACTTTGGCGGCAGTTTTATTTGTGGTGGCCTATAACATGGGCGAATGGCGCGAAATCGGCACCATCTGGCGCTTGTCACCGGCGGATATTATGGTGTGGGGCGTGACCTTTGCGCTGACGGTTTTCGCCGATTTAACCGTCGCTGTCGAAGTCGGCATGGTGTTGGCCTCGCTGCTTTATATTTATCGCGTGTCGCGCACCACAGCGGTGGACGAAGTGACCAACGAATACATCGAAGAAGGCCGCGCGCATATTTTGCAGGACAAACAACTGCCGCCCTTTGTGCGAGTGATTCGCATTCACGGCCCGTTTTTATTTGGTGGAACAGAGAAATTAGAAGAAGCGGCGGGCGACGTGCATCAATTTCCGCCGATTGTGGTTTTGCGCCTGCGTAATATGAACGCGATTGACGCGACGGGCTTGCACGCCATTGAAGTCTTCGCCGAAAAACTGCACGCGGCAGGCCGCACATTGCTGCTCTGCGGCGCCCGCGAAAAACCGGCCAAACTCATCGCGCAATCCACGCTGCCCGAAGTTATCGGCGCCGAAAACATCTGCCCACATATCGAAGCCGCTCTAAAACGCGCCCACGAAATTCAAGACAACTTCGACGGCGTCGGCACCGATGCCACGCGCGACCACGCCACAATGCCGCTTTAAAGATGCGGCGAATTCATTCGCAGCTACAAAAACTGTCGGCCTGCCCCGACATGAAGTAGGCAGTCTGTCAGCGTAGGCTGACAATTCTTATGGCCGCGAATTTATTCGCAGGCTAAAGAAATTGGCCCCAATAGCGTTCTAAAGCGCATCGTGCTTCGATACTCTGCCAGAATATGATCTCGGCGAAATTGTTTGAAATCTCGCTTCCCTCCCCATTTTTCTAATCGCAACGCATAGATTAGGAAATCAAAGGTGTTTGAATAAAATTCAGGGCTTTCGTTGGAGTTGCAAAACCGGACAGGAGCAAGTGCCCAGTTCACGAATCAGGGGAGACGTTTCATGGTGATATTTTCAAACATATAATTTGAGGCTTTACCAAACCACATTATAATTACTTTGCGAAGGAGAAATTCATGTTAATTCGAGCCGAAGACGAAAGTGTTTACAATTTGAGCCACATTGAGCGATTTGAAATCGTCACGGTGGCGATTGAAGATGAAATCGCGCGCATTTCGGAAGAGGCAGAGCAACGTGCCGGCGCCAGTGTGGAAGCCTATGTTTTGCGCGCTTATATCAATGGCAAAGGCTACGATTTAATCGGTCCGTCGCCAGATCGCCTTGATGCCGAAGCGGGATTGAATCGCATTTATAACATGGTGTCCGAACGCGCCGATTTGAATCGGTAATTTGGACTTGAGGAACGAAGAATGAAGTCATTGACAATTGCAGGAAAAGAATTTAAATCGCGCTTGTGGGTCGGCACTGGCAAAGGCGTGGCCTATCCGCTGATGCGGCAGTGCATTGACGAAAGTGGTGCGGAACTGGTGACGGTTGCCATCCGGCGCATTCCGCAAAATGAAAAGCCGGGCGAGCAGATGATGGATTATCTGAAAGGTCTGTCGCTTTTGCCTAACACTGCCATGTGCTACAACGTCAAAGATGCCGTTCTGACGGCACAATTAGCGCGTGAGGCCCTCGGCACCAACTGGGTGAAACTTGAAGTCATCGGCGACACCGACACGCTTTTTCCCGATAACGAAGGCTTGCTTGAAGCGGCGCGGCAACTGGTGAAAGACGATTTTGTGGTGTTGCCCTATTGCATTGACGACCCGATTGTGTGCCGCAAATTGGAAGATATTGGCTGCGCCGCCGTGATGCCGTTAGCAGCGCCGATTGGTTCGGGGCTTGGCATTCGCAACACCACCAATTTGCAAATCATCATCGAAAAAGCGAACGTGCCAGTGATCGTAGATGCCGGTGTCGGCACGGCCAGCGATGCGGTTCTCGCGATGGAACTCGGCGCCGATGCGGTTTTGATGCAAACCGCGATTTACGGCGCCCAGAAGCCGCTTTTAATGGCACGCGCCATGAAACTCGCCATCGAATCCGGTTATCTTGCGCGCCACGCCGGGCGCATTCCGAAAAAACTTTATGCGACGGCCAGTAGCCCACTCGAAGGCGTGGTAGGAAGTTAGGGGTTGTAAATAGGTGGTTCTTACTTTTGTTCGGCGCCTTCAAGTTCGGCGTCCAAAACTGAGCGCGGCTTGATATTCATGAAATAGCCGCTTTCGCCGAATTTTTCTGCTTCTTCCAGTGAGAGAGTAACTTCAGGTTCAGCCTCGTCGGTGACAGGCGTTTCGCCAGCTTCGGCTTTGCGTAGTTCTTCGATGCCGCGCAAAAAGGCGTCGGCGATGTCGGGGTCGAATTGTGTGCCTTTGCCTTTGACGATTTCGGCAATGGCTTCGTCCCAACTGAGGCCCATGCGATACGGACGATTCGTCGTCATGGCCGAAAAACAGTCGGGCACGGCCAAAATACGACCAAACAAGGGAATATCAAGACCCGTTATGCGGTCAGGATAGCCGCGCCCATCGAAACGCTCGTGATGGTGACGAATACCGCCCAAAACGTCGTCCAAATCGGGCACTTCTTTGACGATGAGAGCGCCGAAAACCGGATGCTGTTGCATCACTTTGAATTCATCGTCGTTGAGGCGGCCCGGCTTGCGCAAAACTGAGTCGGGCACGGCAATTTTGCCGACATCGTGCAGCAATCCGCAAATGCGCAACGAACGCTGCTGTTCGGGTGTGAAACCGAGTTGCTTACCGATCATCACGCCCCAGCGCGCCACATCTTCCGAGTGGCGGCGCGTGTAGTTGTCTTTGTTGTCAATCGCCGTAACCAGTGCGTCCAACACACCGAACGAGCCGCCAACAGTGGCATCTTTGAGGGCTTTGAGTTCGTCGCTTTCTTCTGCGTGACTGCGCATCACGAAACCACCGCCGGACATCTTGGCTTCTGTCACGTTGGCATCGGCGACGCCCAGCAGTTCCAAGCCTTTTTCACCATCGTGCGGGAAGATCGCGGCGCCGAAGGACAAACTGATGGGAATACGCCGACCATCATCCGATTCCAACGCTTGTTCGGCGACTTTTTGCTCAATGCGTTTGACCACAATGCGGCTGCCTTCCGCATCGGTGTCCATCAGAATCGCGATGAATTCGTCGCCACCATAGCGGCCTATCACGTCGCTGATGCGGCACGATTGGCGCAGGCATTCGGCCACGCGGCGAATCACTTCGTCGCCAATATGATGGCCGTAGGTGTCGTTGAAGAATTTGAAGTTGTTCAAGTCCATCATCAAAATGACGAACTGATCGCGCGAGCGCGCGGCGCGTGATAAACACACATTGAGTTGCTGCTGCACAGCGCGGTGATTCAATAAATCGCTAAGACTGTCGCGGTCAGCAAGGCGCACGGCTTCCTGATACAGATGCGCATTTTGCAAAGCCACGCCGACTTCGAGAGCCAATGATTGTAGCAAGGCGATTTCGGCATCACTCAACGCGCCTTTGTTGCGCAAAATGCCGACGGCGCCTAAGATTTCGCCTTTCCATTGAATCGGCACGATATAAGCCGCCTGAAAACTGTTGCCGAGCGAACGACAGGCGAGCAGGGCATTTTCGAGGTTGCCTTGTTCCAGCCCATTGTGCAACGACTTGATGGCATTGCGCTGCAATTGTTCCTGACGTTCGATGGCATGGTCAACGGCGGCGCGCACCAGATGCCAGCGCCCGCCTTGGGGCATCCATTCGTCGCGATGTTCAGTTAAGGCCTGTCCCAACGCGGCTTCCACCAACGCTTTGCGAATCGCCGCTGCACTACCGCGCGTGTGAGCGCTTTCAGTGGCGCGGCCTGCGCGTTGTGCCTTGCGACGTTCGACGCGTTCTTCGGCGCTGACATCGAAACCATCTTGCCCGGCAGTGCCCGTCAGAGCGAGTGTCGTTTCCGCTTCTTCTTCGCCTTTAAACAGCCAGATGGCTCCGGCATCGGCGTGCAGCGAATTCATGCTGCGATCTAAGGCTGTCGAAATAATTTTGCTGCTGTCCAGCGTGTTGGAAAGATCAGCCGCGACTTCATGCAGTGTGGAAAGTTCGTGCGTGCGCGCGTCCACATCCGCCTGTAAACCTTGCGCGAGATCGTTCCACGAACGGTAATCTTCAAAAGTCTGACGCGTATTCAGTAGCGAATCGAACGCTTGGCGCAACAACGCCAGCACAATCAAAAGTGCGGGCCACCAGCCTTCGCCCAGCGATCCCGGCACATCGCTGTGGGCACCACTCCGAAAATGTTGCAGGGCGGCGATAACGGCCACGCTCGCGCAAAATAGCGGTGCGATATTGCGCAGCCAGAAAGCGCGGGCAGCTTTGGCATCCAGCGGCGCTTCGATGTAGCCCGGCGTCTCGCCGCTCACATTTAATCCTCCCCACAAAGCCGGAACGGCAATAAGTAGCGGCGCCGCAACGCGCAAAAAAACATCGAGAAATTGTGGTGCGCCGACGGGCACACCGGCTGGTTGGCCCGCTGGCAAAAAGAAGACGCGAAAGGCGGCGATGGCTAAAAACAGTGTGCCCAATAAAGCCGCTGCCCAAGCCGGTATCCAGCCGGACATGAGGGTGGGGCCATTGGCACTTTGCACACCGGGATGCATTTCTCTCCGTCCGACTACCAACAATGCCGCTGTTGATAAATAAAGAAATGCTATCAGATGAAATCCGCCCAGCGCTGGTGAAGAGGTTGTAACTGCTGCACGCTGGGCAGGTTCGACAAAGAGCCACCACACGATGGTCGAAACCGCGCCGCCGATAACCAGTGCATCCGGCGCCAAAGCCCAATCGAAAGGCGGTGTTGGTTCGGCAGATTCGCTTTCGCCCGGCTGCACGGCGTGTGGTGCGCCTGTCACGCGCGCCAGACCTAACAAACCAAAGATAAGCAGCAAGGGCGCAATTGCCATCAGTGCGATGGCGACCACGGAAGGGCCGTTACTTGATAAAAGGTTACCTAAGCCATTTATAAGCAAGGCACCCGCCACGAAAAACCAACTGAAACGCCGCGCCGGGAAGTTTTGCAGACGCATTGCGCCGAATCCGCAAATAGCGGCGGCCAAAAGGCAGGCTCCGGCTGTGATAATTCCGGTTTTGGCTGCATTATGCACCAAAAAACCAGCTAAGGCGCCTATTGCCAGCGACGCTGCCAGCCCGACGGGGCCAATCACAGCAAGCCGCGCCGCGCCACTGGAAAGCGGAGTCGAAGAAGCAGTATTTGTCTCCACAGACGAATCAGACGGGGAATTCAAAACGCCATTCATTTTATTGATATTGTGCGGAAAATTAAAGGCTCTTTTGCTGAACGACAATGAAACGACAATGACAAGCGCGCCATACAACTCGCTAACGCATCGCCTTGTCCAAGTGAAGCGTGTCTCGTTTTTTTCTCTATATCCAGCGTTCCGCCTGCTTGATTCACATTTTACTTTTGTGTTGTGCCGCATTGCTGCTGCAAGGACAAGCCGTTTCTGCGGCGCCTTTCGATGCTGATGCCTTTTGGCGTGAACCGAATGTGCCTTTTGGCATAACAACTATCCAAACAGGGCGCGAGGGTGGCAATATCGTTAGCAGTGCGCCCGAAAATTTGGGTCGGGGCCGTCCGCGTGGCGGAGCGGGTGGTGGGCCGCGAGGTCGCAATCGCCGCGCTCCTGAAAATGCTCCCGATGATGATTCCATCGAATGGCGCGCCTTCATTTTTACAAGCGAAATCTATCAAGGTAAGCCCATGCGCATTTACGCGATTTATGCGCATCCTGCCGGCGCCGGGCCACATCCAGCCATCATTTCGTTGCATGGCGGCATTGACCGCGCGCAATTGAATCGGGTTTTGGCTTTCGCCCGTGCCGGATATGCTTGTCTGGCTTTCGATTGGTTGCCCTCCAACGACGAAAACAAAGCGACGGCAGCGCATTCGCGCACCGTTTACACCAATTTAGATTACAATGATTGGGGCCGAATGTTCTCGGACATCGGTGCCAATGGCAAGCGTTCGCTGATTTATCGCGGGGTTATCGCCGCGCGGCGCGCGATCACATGGCTCGGCCAGCAAAAAGAAGTGGACTCGGCGCGCATCGGTGTCGAAGGCCATTCGTGGGGCGGCTATTTGGCGCAACTTTTAGCGGGCGTTGATCCGCGTGTCAAAGCTGTTGTGGCATCGGCGGCGGCGGGTAGCTGGCAACGGCGCTACAACGAAACCGTGCATCATCCGGCGCCTGCCGGAACTTTGCCGCCTTTGCCCGAAACTTCCGTCGCCGATAGTGGCGTGGCGGACGTTTATTTCACCGGCGAACTTGATACGATTATAGATGGTCATCGCTTCGGCGATTTATCGCCCAAAGAAATGGCCGCATGGACGCAACGCTACGACCCGGCGAGCTTTGCCGCGAACATTCAAGCGCCGATTTTAGTGCGCCTCGGCGCCTCCGATTTTTTCGCTTCGATTGATGGTCTCGCCGATTATTGGCCGAAAATCCGCGCGCCGAAAGCACTTCAATTGCTGCCAGCCGGAAATCACACTTTCGCCGATGTGGAAACTCGTGTGCAATGGTTCGATAACTGGCTCAAAGAACCGCGCGAACCTAATGCGAAATTCTATCCGCAACCGGACAATTGGCGGCTAACGGCCAACGCCGATCAATCGTGGACAGTCACAGTGCCAGATAACGATGCCGTCGCCGGGCAAGTGGCGTGGACGACGACGGCTGGCCCTTCCGTAGTGCGCCAATGGGCGCAGCGGCCTCTCGAAAAAACCAAAGGGCCGAACGGCGACGTTTGGACAGCGACTTTCACTCCGCAACAAGGTGGCGGCGCTTTGCGCACTTACGTTTCGTTGCAAGATGCCGCCGGACACATCGCCAGCACGCTGCCGCAAGTGCAGGAATTCAAAAACGCGCATCCGTTGCTGAATCCGGCCACAGAGAACCAAATTTCGATTGTTCACACCGCCGTTTCGCCCTTCGATAATCCGCTTATTTGGAACAATGCTCACGCCGTTGGCCCGGTGGCGCTTTCGCCCGAAATGATCGGCGAACGCAGTGCCACTTTGCGTGCCTTGTGGGACGAAAATGCACTTTATTTGCAGGCTCAAGTCGCTGATTCGACGCCGTGGCAAAAAGTGCGCAACGCCGCGACATGGTGGAACAGCGATTCATTTCATTTGCGCTTTTGGGCCAGCGGCTCCAAAGATTTTCCTAATGCGGTGCATCTCGTTGTTTGGAATAGCGGCAACGGGCCGGGCGTCATTGCGTTTCATGACGCCAGCATTCGCCGCCCCGATTTCGATCTGAGTCCGATTACGACGCGAGTGACAGTTGAAAAAAACGACTATGTTTTGCAAATGCGCCTGCCCTGGAACTGGCTGGACGCCCGATTTTCGCCGCGCACCGGAGGTAGTCTGCACCTTGCGTTCTTAGTCAACGACAGCGATCTTTTTACCGACGAGCCGATTCTCTGTGCCAACTACGGCAACGCGCACGCGATGTATAAACCCGAAGTGTGGAGCGTCGCGACGTTGGAATAAAGCGCGAATGCGTAACAGGAATGTTTAAAATGCCTTCGCGTCGAATTCCTCTAACGAGTGACACTTTTCCAAATCGGGCCATACGGGAACGCCCAAACCGGGCACGCGATGCAAAGCCGTCACATCAATTTTCCCATTTGTAATCTGTAGGCGCGCCAAACCATTTTTATCACTATAAAGTTGCGGCAAGGCGGCAACAGCTTCGCTTTGTGCTTCGCGGCTCAAATGCGAGAGACCTCGAAAATAATGATGCCCGTTGCGTTCGGCGTGCGAAATTCCTAATGTCGAAAGCGCGACTAAATCTTGCTGCAAAGCCACGACACCGATATTTGTCAAATCTTCGGCGGACAACATCACGCGGCGTCCGGCGCGTTTTTCTTGTCGCACGCGCGCTAAATTCGCCACGCTTTTGAACGTGTTTTTGCAGTTTTTATGACTGGTGCCGCTGTAACCTAATGCTAAGGCGCGCGGAAAAGAATCAATGGCGTCATCGGCCTCATCAATGATGACCGGAAATTGTTCTGTGACGCGTGCTAAATCGCCGCAACGCTCGACATCCAACGCATACGCGCGGGCCAAAGGTTGCTCGATAAATTCAATCGCAGCCGCCAAACGGCGCAACGAATCGCGTTGTTTTAAGGCTTCCACTAAAGGCACAACTTGCTCGAAACTTTCGTATTGCTCGTTGCCATCCAACGTGCAAACGTAATTGCCATTTGGCATCGTTTCATCCAGCAGAGCGGCAATATTTTCAAGGCGCGCAATATCGTGTTCTAAGGAATTGCAAACTTTGATTTTGAAATAGCGCACGCCATAAAAGCGAATGACTTCATCCAAACTTTGCGGCAAGCCATCGTGTAATTTTTCGTCGTCGGGAATTTCCGAATTCCGAATCGGATCGGACAAACCAACCGTGTGCCGCGCGAAGATTTTATTGTGCGGTGCAGCGGGCAAAACCTCTTGCAAATTTACGTTTTTGAAAGCGGCATCGAAGGCATCTAATTCCACACCCGCCGCGTTGCTGCGCAGATATTCACAAAACGGCAGATTTAATAATTTCGCTGCCGCATCATTGACAGCGCGTTCGATGAGCGACGGCCCAAAACCGGCCAGCAACTTGGGCAAATTCGCTTGTGCTGCTTTGCGATGAACCTCAAGATAGACCTGCCACCACAAGCGAAACGGTGTAGCTAATTCACAATTTTGCGCCGCTTGCGCGGCCCATTGAATCACTTGGATTTGATCGCGCAATTCCTGCGCATAATCTTTCTCCGGCGCCTTGTCGAACCATTTCGGCGGCAAGTTATCGCTCGCAATGCCGCGCGACACTGTGACGTTTTCACCGCGTATTTGTGCGACCACATACAAATGCGGACAGCGCACAAGTTTCGCGGAGCCGTAGCGAAACGGCATCCGCGTGTCCACCATTTGCCAGAAAAATTCGACGCTCTCAACTTTGATTTTCAGCATGAAACTGATCGAAATGTAGGCAATCTCACGCCAAGGCGCAAAGCGATGAAGACATGGAGACAGGAGAGAGGGAGACACGGAAATTCAAATTCTCCTCTTCCCCTTCCTCCTGGCGCCTTAGCGTGAAGCAAAATTACTCTTCAAATTCAAACGACATCTCGCCAACGTGAATGGTATCGCCGGGTTTGACACCGGCCTCTTTGAGTTGCTCAATAACGCCGTGGCGTTCGAGCAAGCGATGAACGTGCAAAACCGCTTCGTGGTTTTCCAAATCGAAGCGCGTAAGCAGCCGTTCGAGCATACCGCCTTCGGCTTCCCATTCGCTGAGTCCATCGGCAAAGCGGGCGCTTTCGCGAATCGAAAACGGCTTGTCTACGGGCACGCGCGTGACTTGCACTGGCGGCAGTTGATCCAATTCTTCGCGCTCGGCGCGAGCCTTTTCGACCAATTGCCAGACGCGTTCTAAAAGCGGAGGCACGCCTTCGCCTGTCGCGGCGGAAATTTCAAAAATTTCGCAGCCGCGCGCCAGTAATTTTTCGATGACTTTATCGGTTTCGCGCTCGGCGTCCTCATTGCCGGGCAACGTGTCCATTTTTGTGAGCGCCACTAATTGCGGGCGCTCTGCGAGTTCTTCGTTCCACAACTTCAATTCGCGATTGATGCTGGCGAAGTGGCGCCACAGCGATTGACTGCCTTCGAGATATTGTCCGGCGTCCAATAAATGAATGAAAACCGGCGCGCGTTCGATGTGCTTCAAAAATTGATGCCCTAGGCCCGCGCCCGCACTGGCGCCGCGAATTAGGCCGGGAATATCGGCCACGATAAATTGGCGCGATTCGTCCAAACTCACCACGCCCAAATTGGGAATCAGCGTCGTAAATGGATAATCGGCAATTTTCGGTTTGGCCGCTGAAATCGCGCTAATCAAAGTGCTTTTTCCGGCGTTCGGCAAGCCGATTAAAGCCACATCGGCGAGCAGTTTCAGCGACAAGCGCAAACGATGTTCTTCGCCGGGAGTGCCCTTTTCGGAAAAGCGCGGCGCGTGGCGCACGCTGGACGAAAAATGCACGTTGCCGCGCCCGCCGCTGCCACCGTGCGCGCCGATGTAAGTCTGGCCCGGTTGCAATAAGTCGGCGAGCAACTGACCAGTTTCGTCATCGTAAATCTGCGTGCCGAGCGGCACGGGAATCACAACATCAGCGCCATCGGCGCCTTTGCAGCGTGAACCTTGGCCATGCAAGCCACGCCCGCCTTTGTGGTGGCGATGGCGCGAAAGTTCCAGCAACGTTTTGCGATGCGGGTCGGCCTGCAAAATCACGCTGCCGCCATTGCCGCCATCTCCGCCCGACGGCCCGCCCTGCGGCACATATTTTTCACGGCGAAACGCGACAATGCCGTTGCCGCCGTCGCCGCCTTTGATTTCAATTACTGCTTCATCAATAAACATAAGCTCACTTTAACTTAGCCCGAACTCTGAAAAGTCGCAATTAAAACAACAACTGGGAAGAGATTAAATCTCTTCCCAGTTGTATGCCAAATGAAAAATCAGCGTAAAATTGAGGCGCCGAAGATGAATTGTTCAATGAGTGAACTGAATTCAGCGGCAGCGGCGCTGATGAGCGACGAAATAATATCGTTCAATTCATCTTCGTCTAAACCGGCCAAAGGTCTCTGATGACGCAGGAAAACGCCGTCGCTGCTGACGGCGAATGAAGCATTCACCAAGCGCATATTTGATTCGAGCAAGGCGCGATAAAAGGCCAGTAAGTTTTGCGCGGGCAACGGGCCAAGACGCATCACGGCTTCTATGTAATCAATACCGTCGTCATCCTCTTCGGCGCTTTTGAGGCGCAAAACAACCGGCGCTGGTTGCGCAGGAACGATCCACAGTCCCGAATCGGCTTTGTAAGCCTGTTGACTATCTATACCGCGCGAGCGCAGCACATCAATGATGACGTCGTGATAAATTTCGAGAGCGTCGGGTAACGGCGCTGTCCCATTGTTGAGCGAGGCCGGCACAAAGAAGTTAGCGGTTCCTTTTTCAACCTCTCTCAAATCATCTTTCTTGAATAGCATCATGAGACCGCCTCACTTTGGATTCGCTCTTGTTCAAATTGAGCGCGATCAGCTTCAAGGTCTTCCTGTTCTGTTGTCTCGCACTCGCTGGCCGGTTGTAATGCTTCGGCTTTTAAATCGCCTAAAACGGTGCCGCAATGACCGCAGCACACCCAACTCGAACAACGTATCCAACTTTCCGGCCCGTTCAAAAAGCCGCAATCGGTGCAATAAAGGCGCGCTTCCAAGTCGTGGAGTTGAGGCTGTAAAACCTGCCACGCTGCCAAAATGTAATGCATCGGCAAGGCGAAGCGGATACCTTCTTCAGGCCGTCCCCATAAGTTCACGCCAATCACATCGCCGTCTTTGGTCAGCAGCGGGCCGCCCGAATGCCCGGCATGAATTGTGGCGTCGGTTTGGATGTAATTCACGCCGCCGATAACGCGATCTAAACCGCTAATAATGCCGCGCGAAACGCTTCCAGCGAGATCAGTTTGCATCGGTGTGCCAACGGCGTAAACCGGCTGGCCGATGGACAAAGGCACATCGTTATGCAGCGTAAAAAAATCAGCGCGCGGCTTGCCTTGCACGAAAGCGTAGTCCAGCGCCGTATCGGAAAACAAAACGCTGCCGTGATATTCTGTGCCTTCTTCATAACGGATGCAGACAGTCTCGCTGTCACCAACGACATGGCGCGCTGTCAGCACCAAACCAGAGGCATCAATAACCAGACCACTGCCATGCCCATCGGCCAACTTAATCAGCACGGTAGCGCGTCGGGCGTGCAAAAGCATCTCTTCGAGCGAGTCAAAGGCTTGAGTTTTTGTTTTCGGCGCTGTTTTTGGCGAAGTTGTGCGTTTGTTCGTGGTTTTTACAGCGTTAGTTGCCACTTTGGTTGCGACTTTTTCAGCAGTGCCACCGCCATGTGTCACTTCATCGGCGATGCGTTGAGCGACTGCACTCAAGTCGTTATGAGCCAGTTGAGTGGTGGGTTTGAGTTTTGATTTGGTCGCGGCCATGAGAAAAATTCTCCTGCTGAAGTCCACTCAGCAAAAGACGCGCCGAATTCGCAGTATTCGGTGGCTAAGAAATTACGAAATTACACCGACCACTGAATACTGACTTATCCCCGTCCATACACATCTTCGACGCGCACGATGTCGTCTTCGCCTAAATAGGGGCCGGATTGGACTTCGATGAGATGCAAAGGAATGCGTCCGGGATTGTGCAGGCGATGCATGGCGCCCAGAGGAATATAAACGGATTCATTTTCCGAAACTAAGCGCACCTCATTGTTGATAGTCACTTCAGCAGTGCCGCTGACGACGATCCAGTGTTCAGCGCGATGATGATGCATTTGCAACGATAATTTTTCGCCGGGTTTAACTATGATGCGCTTGACCTGAAATCGCTCACCGCGTTCCACTCCCTCGTAACTACCCCACGGACGATAAACGTGGCGATGCGTTTGATGCTCGCCGCGCTTTTCTTTGGCGAGCCATTCGACAACTTTTTTCACGTCTTGCGCATGGTCTTTGTGCGCGATGAGAACGGCATCGGTCGTTTCAGCGATGATAAGGTTTTCAACGCCAACTGTGGCGACAAAGCGGCGATCCGCGTTAATGTAGCAATTGCGCGTGTCGTAAGTGTAAGTTTCGCCGCGCGTGACATTGCCGTTTTCGTCTTTGGCCTGATGCTCCCACAGCGCGCTCCACGAGCCGACATCGCTCCAGCCAATATCCGCAGGCACTACAGCGGCGTGCGCGGTTTTTTCCATGAGGGCATAGTCAATCGAAAGCGACGGGCACGCGGCAAAACTCTCTTCATGCAGACGATAAAAATCGAGGTCTCTATAGGCTTTGGCCAAGGATGCGCGGCAGGCCGACAAAATTTCGGGATGGAATTTTTCGAGTTCTTGCAACAATTGCTGAACGGGAAACACAAACATTCCGCTATTCCAAAAATAGTCGCCCGATTCGAGATATTGCTCTGCTGTTTTGCTATCGGGCTTTTCCACGAAGCGCGCCACTTGGAAAGCGCCCTTTTCATTTAATGCCGCGCCGCGTTGAATGTAGCCGTAGCCAGTTTCCGGCGCGGCGGGCACGATGCCAAAGGTGACGAGGCTGCCGTTTTTTGCAACTTCAACCGCTTGTTTAACGCATTCGTGAAACGCAGGCACATTGGCGATGACGTGATCTGAAGCCAGCACCAAAAGCAGGGCTTCCGGGTCGCGTTCGGCTAAATATAGCGCAGCGACGGCAATCGCCGGTGCGGTATTGCGACCTGTCGGTTCGAGCATTAAAACTTGCGGCGCGACATTAATTTCGCGCATTTGCTCGGCCACCAAAAAGCGATGTTCGTGGTTGCAAACCATCAGCGGCGCGGCCAAGTCGCTTAAGTCTTGCAGACGCAACAAAGTTTCTTGCAGCAGGCTGCGCTCGGACGTGAGGGCGAGCAATTGTTTGGGATACGCCGTGCGTGACAGCGGCCAGAGCCGTGAGCCGCTGCCGCCACTGAGAATAACCGGATGAATCATAAAGTCTCCGTTGACAAATGGTTGAAATGCTTTTGAGCAAACGGCATCAGTTTCACAAACTTGTCCATACGAAAGTTTGGGGCGCCTACATCAAGATTTTTAAGGGCAATATTTCAGCGAAGCGAATTGTCATCTCGCCAATAGTTTCAGCCTCTTGCTTGATTGCAACAAGTCAGGCTCCATTTTCTAAACGCGGTTTCCTGCGTTCTCAAGGGCGAAGCGGCTTCACGGCGCATTTCGCCTCTCCCATAGTTCAAGTTATCAATCGCGATTAACAAATTTCATCATGTCATCAAGCAAAACCGCGCGGAGAACATTCTCCGCGCGGTTTGGATTTGGAGTAGGCGTGTGAGCGCCGTAAAACTTTAAAACGGCGCTCACCACTCTTACTCCAAATATTAATAACGATACGAATCGGGCTTATACGGGCCTTCGACGGGCACGCCGATGTAAGCGGCCTGCTTGGGCGTTAATGTCGTCAACTTGGCACCAATTTTTTCGAGGTGCAAGCGCGCCACTTCTTCATCGAGATGCTTGGGCAACGTGTAAACGTCCACCTCGTAAGTGTCTTTGTTGCGCCACAAATCAATCTGTGCCAGCGTTTGGTTCGAGAAGCTGTTCGACATCACGAAACTGGGATGGCCCGTCGCACAACCGAGGTTGACAAGGCGCCCTTCGGCCAACATGAAAATGGCGTGACCGTCGGGAAACGTGTATTGATCCACCTGTGGCTTGATGTTGAGTCGCGTCACACCGGGCGCATTATTCAAACGGTCAATCTGAATTTCGTTATCGAAGTGACCGATGTTGCAAACGATGGCCTGATCTTTCATCTTCGCCATGTGTTCGAGCGTGATGATGTCCACGTTGCCGGTTGTGGTGACGTAAATGTCGCCCCATCCGAGCGTGTCTTCCAATGTCGTGACTTGATAGCCTTCCATCGCGGCTTGCAGGGCGTTAATCGGGTCAATTTCCGTGATAACCACACGCGCGCCCATGCCACGCAACGATTGCGCCGAGCCTTTGCCCACATCGCCATAACCGCAAATCACAGCCACTTTGCCGCCCATCATTACGTCGGTGGCGCGCTTGATGCCATCGGCCAAACTTTCGCGGCAGCCATACAAGTTATCAAATTTCGATTTTGTCACCGAATCATTGACATTGATGGCGGGCACCAAAAGCGTGCCTTCTTGCTGCATTTTATAGAGGCGATGCACGCCAGTTGTGGTTTCTTCCGAGACACCGCGCCATTCGCTGACCAAATCGTGCCAGTGCGTGGCATTGTCCGCGTGGACTTTTTTCAGCAAGTCCTTGATGACGCTTTCTTCGTGACTGTCGGAGGGCGTGTTGACCCAATCGCTGCCGTTTTCGAGTTCATAGCCTTTGTGAATCAGCAGCGTCACATCGCCGCCATCGTCCACCACGAGTTGCGGCCCTTTGCCATCGGCAAAGCTAATCGCCTGCAAAGTGCACCACCAATATTCTTCGAGGGTTTCGCCTTTCCACGCGAAAACCGGCACGCCCGATTCGGCGATGGCAGCGGCAGCATGGTCTTGCGTCGAAAAAATGTTGCAACTCGCCCAGCGCACCTGCGCGCCGAGTTCAACCAAAGTTTCGATCAGCACCGCCGTTTGAATGGTCATGTGCAGCGAACCGGTGATACGCACGCCATCCAGCGGCTTTTCAGCGGCATATTTGCGGCGTATTGACATCAGGCCGGGCATTTCATGCTCGGCAATGTTGATTTCCTTGCGGCCCCACGAGGCCAACGTAATGTCGGCGACTTTGTAATCGTGTAGCGAAAATTCCATTTTCGCTTCGTGCTTATTTTCGGGATGCCCGTCGTGATGCTTGCCGAGATCATCCAATTTGCCCGGCGCTTCCAGTGTTGAATCCAATATTTCTGTGCTCAATTTCTTTTCCTCCGTGAGACATTATAACGAACGTGGCAGAGATATATCAACCTATCATGATAAATTGATATATAATTCTGGTATGCCAGTATTCTGGTGTGCCTGTTTTCCAGTTGACAAACATATTGAAGAGGCTGCACCCTAGTTCAACCGGCAACCGGCAACCAAAAATGGAAATCTTTCAACGCGACGAATCTACACCTTTCATCACCACCGACGGCTCACAAATTCGAGAATTGATGCACCCGAATTTTTCGGGCGCGAGCAATCAAAGTTTGGCGGAGGCGACTTTGCCGTCGGGCGGTGCGACGACGGAGCATTATCATCCGCGTGCCGAAGAAATTTATTACGTTTTGCGCGGCACGGCGCGTTTGCGTATCGAAGGTGAAACGCGCGATTTGCAAGTCGGTGATGCAGCGCTGATTCCTGCCGGACAAAAGCATAAAATATGGAATATCGGCACAGATGATTTGGTTTTCTTGTGCAGTTGCGCGCCCGCTTATTCGCACGAAGACACGATATTGTGCGAATGAGACTGCTTGGTTTTTGGCTTTAACGATAGTCACATTATGGCCACATAAGGGACAATTCGTATAAACTGCGGGCATCGCTGGCTTCCAGCGGAAGCCACTTTTCCGCGAAATTTTTAGAGTGAATCTCAATTCACCTGATTCAGGAGGCAGTAATGGCGCTTTCTTTTGGCCGCAAAAAGGGCGAGGCCACAAATGAAGCCGATAACCCCACTTCCAATGGGACGCACGGTGCCAAACCGGCTGCGCCCGCTAATTCCGTCCGTTCGGGCGCGGGTAGGGGGGATGAGGCGATAGATGAATCATGGTTTGACACGTTGGCTGAAGAGGCAGCGGCCAATCCTCTCCCTTCAACTCCTGCCACACCGCAATCCAATTTTTCGGTGCCTGCCTCGGCGCCTGAACCGGATTTCTCAGTGTTCGACACTGATGATGCGGAAGATTTCGGCGATTTCGGCACGCAGGTAGATATTCCAGAGCCGACAGCCGCTTCTCCTGCGAATAGCAGTGTTTTTGTTGATCCTGCTTTGAGTGGTGCGCCTTCTTCCGACGCTTCGACGCCCTTTGATTTGCCTCCGGTCACTGCGCCCGCTGCCGACGCGCCTGCGAAAAAAGGCGGCGGTCTGAAAAAAGTTTTGCCAGCTTTGCTGGTGCTTATCATTGTCGGCGGCGGTGGCGCCTTTTGGATGTCGCAAAAAGGCAGCAATGACGAGGACGACGGCGGATTATCGGGTTCGAGCGGAATGCCGATGACACAACCAACTGGCGCCATGCCTACGGGCGCCGCTCCAACAGGCGCCGCGCCTGCCACATCGCCTCCATCCGCGTCGGCTGATCCAAAAGTCAAAGCGCAATTGAAAAAACTATGGGACGAAGGTTTGGCTTTGCGCAAAGAAAATAAAATCGCGGCAGCCAAAGCGAAATGGGGCGCCGCCGTGCGTCTGGCCCGTTCCCATCCCGGCAACGAAAAGTCTGCCGACATGATTCAACAAGCGATTGACAAACTGAAATAGAATGGTCATTTGTCTATGGTCAAATGTCATTTGTCAGTAGGTATTCAAAAATTCACATTCCTGCATCATTGACAAATGACCACTGACAAATGACCAACCACCACTTTGTTCCTCACTTTTGAAGGTATTGACGGTTGCGGCAAAAGCACGCAATGGAATCTGTTGGCCGATTATTTTCGGGCGGCAGGGCGCGAAGTCGTCTCCACGCGCGAACCGGGCGGCACACAACTCGCCGAGGCAATTCGCAATTACCTTTTGCACACGCAGCAACCGTTGGCAGAGCGCGCCGAATTGTTGCTCTTCGGCGCGGCCCGCGCGCAACACGTCGAAGAAGTCATTCGCCCCGCCTTGCAGCGCCGCGCGATTGTTCTCAGTGACCGCTTCATGGATTCCAGCGTGGCTTATCAAGGCGCGGGATTAGGACTCCCGGTTTCCTTTATCCGACAAATGAACGCTTTTGCGACATGGTCGGCGCAGCCCGATTTGACGTTGGTTTTCGATGTGGATGTGGAAACCGCGCAGCAACGCCGTCGCGCCTCGCGGGGCGATGATCGCATCGAAGCGCGCGGTTTGGAATTTCAGGAAAAAGTGCGGCAGGGCTTTTTGAAAATTGCCGAGGACGAACCAAAACGCGTGGTGGTCTTTGACGCCGCGCCCACGCCGGATGAAATTCATCAAACTGTATTGAACGTTTTGCGCGAACGCCATTTAATATCTACCGATGCCTGATTCGTCAATTCCTGCCCACAGGGCACTCGCTCGTCACTCGTCACTCATCGTCGGCCACCAAAAACGTTGGGCGGCATTGGCGCGGGCGTTTGCCAAAGACAGCGTGCCACAAAGTTTGCTCATCAGCGGCCCGCCGCAAACCGGAAAAGAAACGCTGGCGCGGCGTTATGCGCAACTTTTGTTGTGCCCAAACACCTCGCCCGATGACGACGGTTTGCCTGCTCCGTGTTGCCATTGTCGCGTGTGCCACCAAGTCGAAATCGAAACCTTTCCCGATTATAAAGTTTTTCGTCCTTTGGTGTCGGCGGCGCGCGAGGAAAAAGATTGGGTCATTGCGCCCGATGTTTTGGAAGGTAGCATTTTAACGGTAGATGTGGCGCGTCGCTTTGGCGACGAGGCGATGCGGCGTCCTTTAGTCGGACAGCGCAAAGTAATGGTCATTGTGCAGTCCGAGCGCATGAACATTGAGGCGCAAAATGCCTTGCTGAAAACGTTTGAAGAACCGGTGCGCGGCCTGACGATTTTTTTATTGGCGGACAATCCAAGTCAATTGCTGGCGACAGTGCGCTCGCGCTGTTGGCATCTGCCTTTAGGACTTGCGCCGGATAGCGAAATCGAAGCATGGCTGCATACGCAATTCGCTGACGCCTCGCCTGAAATTGTGCGCCAAGCCCTGCGTGTGGCGAATGGCCGCGCGGGCACGGCGTGGCGTGAAACGCGGCGTTTGCTGGCGCAGGATGAAGACGACGAGGCGCCTTTGCCGCGCTTCGCCGAAGTCGAAAAATTGGTGGTGCGGATTACGCGGTCACAACCTGTTGGCGCGCTGGGATTAACGGAAGAAGCGTTACGCTTGGCGCGGATGTGGTGGAACGAAGACCAGCGCACTGGGCGTTCGGAGGGCAAAAGCGGTAAAAGTGACGGCAAAAAGTTGGATGCGAAGGAACTGCGTTCGGCTACAGCGCGCTTTTTAGATGAATTGGCAACGGTTTATCGCGCTCGTTGGGAGCAAAGTTTGAAGCGAGAGAATGGCGGCACTCCGACACTGGCTGAACCTCCGGTTTGGGCCGCTGGCCTTGACCAAGTGCGTCGAACCCGTCACTATATTTTACGCAACGCCAACACCAATCTGGCGTTGGATGTGCTGTTTGGACGGTTAATTACAGACCAACACGACACGGTTTCGCTCGTAAATAAAAAGCAAAGCGTAGCAAAAAGCAGTAGATAAAATGTGCCTGCTGACGTAAAACATATTAACCGTGTTGGGCAGCGGACAACTGGCGGGACATTTGCAACCACATTTGTCACGCAACCTGTCGCTATTCAAACCGTCTGCCGGAAGCCAAAGGTTTTGGCTCTCTGGTATGCTGAATTCCCTTATCAAGGCGGTTGTATAAGGGTTGTTAGCGAGCGAGGACGGCGCCTCATAAAATGTTCTATCCCACGGGGCGGACATAAATGATTTCAGAGGTGTCGTCGTATTCTCAAGGAGGAAGATTATGTCGAACGTTGCTTCGGTCGGGGCCGGAAACTTCGATGAAGAAGTGGTCAATGCAAACACGCCAGTCGTGGTGGATTTTTGGGCGGAGTGGTGCCAGCCGTGCAAAATGCTCTCACCTGTGTTGGATAGCGTGGCCGGCAAATTTGCCGGTCAAATCAAAGTCGTGAAGTGCAATGTGGATGAGAATCACGAAATCGCCGCGCAGTATGGCGTGGTTTCGATTCCCAATCTCATTTTCTTCAAAGATGGGCAAATCGTGAATCAGGTCGTCGGCTACAAGAACGAAACTCAACTTTCGTCAGTCGTCGAGGAAATCCTGAGCGATTAAGACACGCCGAACGGCGGAGCGGACACCGTGAACTCAAAGTGTCCGCTTCGCCGTTTGTGGTATTTTTGTGGTATTTCGGGTAGGTTTTCATCATTTGTATGTCTCAAATTGCTGTGGTAGGAGATGACAACTTCGCGCACGAAGTTTTGCAATCGCCGGTTCCGGTTTTAGTGGATTTTTGGGCGCCGTGGTGTGGTCCATGTCAGATGATCGCGCCACTGCTGGATGAGATTTCGCGCCATTACGAAGGCCGTCTCAAGGTCGTAAAATGCGACGTAGACGAATACGAGCCGCTGAGTCTGCAATATGGCGTGCAGAAAATTCCCAATTTAATGTTTTTCAAGGACGGCGAACCTGTCGCTCAAGTGGTCGGCTTTACCAGCCGGCGCCAATTGCGCACCGTCGCCGATGAGGTGCTCTCGTGATTACACCATTCAACACCGCCGCGCGGGAAGCTACTTTGTTTGCGCCGATCACCACGGCTGCGGTAATCCCGGCTTATAACGAAGCCGGACGCATCAGCGCCGTTTTGGAAGCCGTCGCACAGGCGCAGCACGTTCAAGAAATCATCGTTGTGACTGATGGTTGCTCCGATAACACCGCGAATGAAGCCCGCGCCGTCGTTGAACGCTTGGCTGCAACTTTCGCCAAAAATGCAGCGCGCGGCATCGGTTGCCGCGAATTGCGCGTTTTCGAGTTGAAGCATAACATCGGTAAAGGCGGCGCCATGACTTATGGCGCTTTGCGCACCGAAGCTGAAGTGCTGCTCTTTTTGGATGCGGATTTAATCGGTCTCGAAACGCATCAGGTAGATGATTTACTGGCGCCGATGCTGCACGATGAATCTCCAGAGCGCGCCGATATGGCTCTCGGATTATTTGGCGCTGTGCGCGGCGGCATTTTTGGCTGGTGGCTGGGCGTCTGCCATCGCCAAGTGGCGGCCTTAACCGGACAACGCGCCATTCGTCGCGAAGTGTTTTTGGCCGTGCCCGGCCTGACCAATTCGCGCTTTGGCATCGAAACCGCGATTACACGCTATGTGAAATACGTTTGGAAATTGAAAGTTTCCCACGTGCCGTTGCATGGCGTGACGCATCCGGTTAAAGAAGAAAAAATTGGTGTCCTCAAAGGCTTCCGCCACCGCATCAATATGTATGGCGAGATTCTCGCCTACCTCGCGCTCGACATTGTGCGCAATCAAGCGTCCTCGCAACACCGCGAACAAGCCACACAAATGCGCGAACGATTCAGCCAGCGTTCGTAAAATGCCGACTGGATAAGCAAAAGGCCCCGCCAAACAAAAACTGGCGGGGCTTTTGTCATCTCACCTTACGCGATGAGGTCATAATAAAAGCAGCTTTGCTGCTCTTTGCAGTTCCGACAACAAGCCTATTATGTGAGGCAATTTATGAAAATTGGACACTGGACAACTGCGCTATTGCTCGGCGCGACGTTGATGACTATGGCCCAAGCACAGCCAGAAAACGCGCAAGACAACGCGTCGGAAATTGTAGCGCGCTCAGTGGTTTCTCAAGGCGACACAGCGCGTTTGCAGCGCGTGCTGGCAAAAGCGCGGCGCGGCGAAACGATTACCATCGGCGTGATTGGCGGCTCAATAACGCAGGGCGCCAAAGCCTCGAAACCGGAGTTGCGCTATGGCGACTTGATCGCCCAATGGTGGCGCGCCAAGTTTCCGAACACCACGGTGAAATTCGTCAACGCGGGCATCGGCGCCACCGGGTCGAATTATGGCGCGCTACGTTTGTCGCGTGATTTATTAGGCGCGCAACCCGATTTTGTGGTCGTGGAATACGCCGTCAATGACCCGAATTTGCAAGACGCGGCAGAAACGCTCGAAGGTATCGTGCGCCAGCTTTTGAAAGCGCCCAATCAACCGGCGGTGCTGCTGCTTTTTATGATGAACCAAAGCGGTAATAACGCGCAGGAATGGCACGCGAAAGTCGGCGCACACTATAATTTGCCGATGGTCAGTTATCGCGATGCGCTGTGGCCCGAAATCGAAGCCAATCGCTTGACATGGCGTGACATCAGCCCTGACGAAGTGCATCCCAATGATCGTGGCATGGCCGACGCTTCACTCTTTGTGACTTCGCTAATAGACGGCGTCTTGCAACCTTTGCCCACCGACGACAAATTGCCTGTCATCGCAGCGGTTCCTGCGCCGCGTTTTAGCGAATTATACGAGCGCACGGCGCTTTTTGAAGCTGCCGCGATGCAGCCCGTCACAAATCAGGGCTGGACTTACGACGAACAGTGGAAAATCTGGAAAAGCGACCAACCGAGCAGCGTCATCGAATTTGACATCGAAGGCACGACAATTTTTACGATGCACTTCGTTGTCAAACGCGGCATGGGCCGCGCCAAAGTGACGGTGGACGGCGGCGCAGCGAAAACTTTGGAAGGCTGGTTCGACCAAACATGGGGCGGCTATCGCCAAACTAATCGCATCGCACAAAATCTTGCGCCCGGCAAACATCGCGTGCGCTTTGAATTGCTGGATGAAAAAAATCCCGGTAGCGACGGCCACGAATTTGAAATCATGGGCATCGGAGCCGCTGGTTTGGGTGGCGATTAGTCACCAGATTTAGTTTCTTTACTCGGCATCCTTCTTGAACTGCCTCGGATTGGAAACAAAAGGTGGCGGCGCGTCCACGCCGAATAATTGGGGTTTGTCTTGCACCGCGCGGTCTGCTTCGGGCGCGAGATATTTGAAAACGTAGTCGAAACGTAAACTGCACTGCAAACGACGCTGTGTTTTGCTGTCAATTTTCGGATTCATCGTCATCAGCGCCTCGGTAAACGGCGCGGCGCGTTTGATTTTCGAGGCTTCCAAAGCGGCCTGTTGCGGCGTTAAATCGCGGTTTTTGACAGTAGAATCCAGTTTTTGCAGGTCTTCTTTGCTAATCGGCTCGAATATTTTGTGCCACTGCTCTGGCGTGATAATCGGCGCCACAATATTCACCACGCGCTTGCGGTTGCCTTCCTGCTTCCAATAGCCGATGATGATCATAAATTTTTCATCAATCGAAAATTGCCGCATAGCGTCGCCCAAATCTACGGATGTGCCATATTTGGTGAACTTGATCGAAATCGGCACATCGCCGTATTTTTTGTTGGCGGCTTTGGCAACGTCCCATTCATCGGTGTAACCGCCGGTGTAGCCTTCAAAAAAGGTGTCGCGAATCCATTTTTCCCATTGATAGCCGTGACTTTGCACCTCCGCCGCACGCAACGGCAAGGTGAACAGAAAAACAAAAAGCAATAAGCGAAGCATGATTTACTTTCTTGAGCCGCTATGCTCCGCAACGCAAAATCTGCGCAAAAACGACGCGACTTTTTATAGGTTTGCGTCGTTTTTGCGAAACGCAGTTGGCATTGCGAAGCGTAGCGGCTAATCTCTTCAGAATTTCGGCGCTTCTTTCGCGCCGGTTTCGGCTTGAAAATAGGGCTTTTGCGCCGGAAAACCAAGCAAGGGTCGAAATAGCACAACGGGAAACGCGCCCGCTGTGCGATTGTAATTTTGCACGGCTTCGTTATAGCGTTTGCGCTCCACGGCAATGCGATTTTCCGCGCCGGACATTTCATCGCTGAGGCGAATAAATAAACGACTGCTGCCTTCGGCTTGTAAAGCATTCAACGCCTCGCGCACGGCGCCGGAAATTTGATTTTCGGCTTGCAATTTCTCTTCAAAACTCGGCGCTGCCTGCGCTTGTTTTTCGAGTTGAGAGAGCGTCGCGAAGGTTTCTTTTTCGTGCGTCGCGGCGGCTTTGGAGGCCGAAATTAAATTCGGAATCAAATCGTGGCGGCGTTGCAAAACGTTTTCGAGTTGCGCTTGTTTTGCCTGCACTTCGTTAGCTTTGTTATTCAGTGACGAATAGGCAAGCAAAGCAAATAATCCCACTAAAATCGCAAACGGCACGGCCAGTTTCTTCAGCAATTTTTGGCGCGCGATTTTTTGCTGCTGTGCCTCAAATTGCTGCGCTCGCTCCGATTTTTCTTCGCCGCGCAATTCCTCGACGGCTTGACGCACATATTTGGTTTGGATGCCCGCGCGCCCGGCACTACGCTCCAACGCAGCACGGTCAAGATTCTCGTCCGGCCCAGCAAACGCATCTTCACTTTGCATTTGCGCCGCGCGCTCGTAAATCTGCTCCAATTCGGCAGGTGTGTAATCTTCGTCGGAAAAATCAGTGTTTTTCTTAGACATAAATTGACCAAAAGTTAGACATTGGCATGAGGCTTGCAAATAAACAAAGCAAGTCGCACCATTTCAAAGGAGTGAAACACATGGACGAAATTTTGGAAGGCATCGAAAATATGCCAAGCAGCGTTTATTATGGCGGAGTCGTTGGCTCGATTCTGCTTTCGATTGCGCTTTTCGCATCGGGCAAGCGCGAAACAGGGATTTTCGTGGGATTGTGGGCGCCTACGATTCTCAATCTGGGCCTTTACAACAAACTGCTGCGCCCCAGCCATGAGGTCGCCAAGACCGATTAAGTTTGAGTGCATATCTTTGCAAACTCACCCCCTGAAAAGCGTCACCTGATTATCAAATCGGCGGCGCTTTTCGGTTTATTACCAGTTGCCGCCCGCGCCGCCGCCGCCGGAACTGCCGCCGCCAAAATCGCTGCTCGAACTGGAAAAATCAGAACTCGAAGAACTGCTCGAACTGCCCCACGACGTATCGTTAGAACTGGATGACGCCCACGAAGGACTCGACGATACGGTTTCGCGGATAAGCATCGGCAAAATTTCCGCCGTGTGTTCGTAGTGGCCGCAATTGGGATATTCGCAGCGTCGTTGGGTTTCGCGCACGCCCGTGCTGTAATACGTCGGCTGCCGCACGGTTTCTGAGGTGACTTTCATCGTGTAATGATGGCAACGCGGACAATCTTTGTAACTGCTTGCCCAACGCGCACTGCGTTCGATGTGACATACGCCGCAGCTATCACACTTCCAAACCTTATAATCCAATCCGCCGAGGCGTTCTTCAAACTGCTGATCGGATGATAAAAAAGCGTCTTCTTCGTTTTCGTCCAGACGGCGCATAACGCGCCCACACATCTGACATTTGCGCGTGGCAAGTTGCTTGAGAATTGCAAAGGCGCCCCAGATCACGACACCAATGCCGATGGGAAACAACGCCAAAATGAACAGACCGATAATCACATCGAACGGGCCGGATGACGTTTTAGTAACTGGCGGATTATAGGGCTGATTAGGCACATAAGACGGCGGTTTTGATACCGGCGCTTTGTGCGTTGGCGTGGTGCGCCGCACGGGTTTCGACTTCGAGGTTAGCGGCGCGGTTTTAGGTTTTGGCGTAGGCACCGAAGCCGCGCCGCTTAAAACCTGAATAATCGCGTTGGTGGTGTCTAAAACACCGCCGCCAAAATCGCCGCGTTTGAAGGCGGGAATCGCATATTGATCGCGAATTTCGCCGACTTTGCCATCGGGCAAATCGCCTTCGACGCCATAGCCGGTTTCGATTTCCAAACGCCGCGCGCCGATGACCAGCAAAATCAAAACGCCATTGTCTTTGCCTTTTTGACCGATGCCCCAGCGATTAAATAGCTCCGTAGCAAATTGCTTGGGCACTTCGCCGTTTGTGTCTTGGATAGTCACCACAGCGATTTCGCCGCCGGTTTGCTGCTTAAAATTTTCGATGGCGACATTGACCTGATTTTCGCTTTGCGCATCAATTACGTTGGCGTTGTCGCTAACCCAACTATGATTGGTGCGTAGCGGATTAGGCACCGAATCAACAGTTTCGGCGCGTAGAGGTAAGGCAAGCAACAAAACGAAAATCAATAAGCGAAGCATGAAGAAACCTCTTTCGTTGAATAGGAACGCGGAGATTCACTCTTGCGCGCTCTTTTCGATGGCAGCGATTTCGTCTTTTTCCAGCGAACGAATGCGAATATCACGCAATTCGCCGCCAGTTTTCCATGTTGCAAAACCCAAGGGCAGCGATGGCTCCACGCTCCAACGAATAGTAAATTCCTTATCCATCGTGGGCAGGTCAATCACTTTTTCTTCGTCAATCCACGCCTCTATTTTTGCTTTGGAGACGCGCAGACGCAAGCGATACCAACGCTCGTCTTCAAATTCCATAGTCTTGGTCGTTTCATTTTCGACGGCGCTGAAACCATTGACGTTAGACAGTCCGACAACGGTGCCGCCCCAGCCGCCGACGATCCACGAAATCGGCTTGTCGCCCCACGGAAATGTCAGCCCGGCGAAGAAATCCACGCCTTCAACACGGCGCGCATCGAAGCTGATTTCATAATTTTGGCGAGGCAATTTTTCCTTTTCGAGATCGGGCCAGTTGAGGCCAGTCATATCGTCGCCGACGCCCAAACGCAAAACGCCGTTTTCGATAGTCACTTTGCCTTGCCCGATAAATTTTGATTCAACCGCGCCATGCTCCGCCTTGGCATCAAACAGCCAATCCCAGCCATTTTTCGGCACTGTCCAAGAGCCGAGTTGTGTTGGCTCGCCTTTTTCCGCATCGCCTTTTAAGGCGGGCGCAAACGGGATGGTAAACCATATTTTTGAGGTTGGCTCATAAATATCTAAAGCATAGTTGGCGGGCACCAAACTGTTCAGCGTGAAATTGCCGTCTTTATCGGTGCGCGTTGCTGAGTATGCGTGTTGTGCGCCGTGCGCGATTTTGTCTCGTTCTACCAACATTTTGCTCGCAGTTACAGGCTCACCCAAAGAGTCCATCCATCGTTTTGTGCCACTTTGCACTTCAACAAAACAACTCGCAGCCGGTTTGCCGTCGGGCAGCAAAATTTTGCCTTGCAATGCAGCGACTGGCGGCACTTTTAAATCCCAATTCGTCACGTCTTTCGCTTCCGAACTGACGGCCAAGCCGTGCCAGACTTGGTTAGGCACTTTAGAGTCAGAATTTGAAACAAACCACAGAGGCCCCAAATAAAGCGAATAATAGCCTGGTTCCAGCAATAGTTTTCCGCCTCGAATTTTCGAGGGAAAAGTGATATGCGGTGTCGCTTCACGCAGGATGCCATTTTCCAGTGTAAAGCGAAAAAGATAATTCTTCGGCCCTAAGACAGAAAAAGTCTGCTTGCCTGTCAGCAATTGACCATCCGCTTTTTTGAAGGTAATCGCCACTTCATGCGGCGCGGCGAAACAGGGCAGCAAAAGGCAAAACGTCAGGCAAAAAGTTGTGAGTTTCATGGTTTAATTGTATTCCGGTTGCAGCATTGCGCGCTCTTTGTCATCGGACAAAAGATAGGCGATAATGCGGCTGCGGGCGTTGCGGCGGCCATTATCGTCGCTTTCGGCCATCATTTCGAGGGCGCGCACCGGATCAAGCGCCACCATCGCGCTGATTAAATTGTAATGCGACCAGCGTCCAGCGCGTTGGTTATCTATGTCTTTGTCGCCTGTCGGGTGCGCATCGGGCCAGGTGGTTTCGAGGCGCAAGCGCGACAGGGCGGGTTCATAAGGCGCGCGATAAAAAGCGAATTCAGACACTTCATTGTAATCGCGATACGATTCCAATTGCAGGTTCTGCGCTTCGTTTTGCTTTAAGCGTTCCTCGGATTTGGCCCATAGTTTGGCCGCCAAATCTTTGTCGAAACTTTCGGCCATCGCTGCAAAGCGGGCTGTCGTTCCGGCAGGCCACCAAGTTTCTTCCAACGCGGGACGAATCGTTTGAGCCACCACATCGAATTTATTAGCACGCCAAGCACTTCGCGCAATGCTGTCGCGCAAATTCCAATTGAAACCTTTGTCTTTTTCGATCATCGCCAGCGCCGCAGCGGGATCAGTGGTCGCTAACGCCTTCACGATGTCATTCTTGGCATTTTCGCTGGAGACTTCTGGTATGGCGGCGCGGGGCGGCCCACTTTCGCCTCCCCGCGCCTTTTGATATTCGGGGTCTTTTTCGAGTTCTTTCAGCGTTTCAAAATAGGCCTGCGCCTTTTTCAAATCCAACGGCGCGATGCCATCAATCGCGCTAACATAAGCCGCCACACGCGCCTTAACAGGCCATTCGGCATCCAGTGAGGACATCAATTTTGCGCCGCCGAGTCCAAGCAACTTTCCCCAATTGTTGGCATTGTCGTCAAGCGCTTTTTTGCCAGAGGCATCGGCAAAAGTAAGCGCACTCAGCGCGAAGTTATTGGCGCGCGGTTCGTCGAGCGCACCCGCGATGCCCGCTAACAGAAACCAGCGTGTGGCATTCTGTTTTGGATCATCGCGTTTATCAGGCATCTTCGATTCAAAATCGAGCCATTGTTTGGCTGTGTCGCGCTGTTTTTCGTCACCAAAAGCCAGGGCCGCCGCTAAAGCGCCTTCGGCGCGAAAACGTTCGTCCTCGTTTTTATCAGGCGCGATTTTGGCAAGTGCCTCCAAGCCGTTTTTGCGCAGCCACGGCGCATCATACGAAAGGCTTTTGGCGAGCATATTCAACACGTTTGACCCGGCCTGATTCCAATTGGCGCCGTTGGCTGTGATTTCACCATAAGTCAGCGCGCCATCGGTTTGCAGCGCAAAAACCAACATTCGGTCGCTGCCGATAGAGTTCCAGTAGTTGTAAAGCGAACCCATGCCATCTTTGGCCGCCTGCTGAAAAAACTGGCGACGCATCGGCATCACAAAACGGCTCGGCGGCGCTAATTGCAATTCGGCTGTTCCATTTTTCGCCGTGCCGCGAACGAAATCTTGGTCCTGCGCGGCGAAAATCACGGCGGCGCCTTCGGGCAGTTTTTCCAGTGTGAAACGCCCTTCGGCATCGGCTTGCACTGGCGCAAAAGTCGCCGATTCGGGCGAAACCACCCACGCTTTCGCAGCGGGCGCGCCTTTGACATCCAACACGCGGCCTTTAACCGTTGCGTTCAATAATGCCACAATGGTGTCGGACATTTTCCAGTCGTTGCCTTCTTTTTTGCCGATGCCGCTTTGCCGCAGCAAATACTGATCGCCTTCGACCTTGCTAATTTTCAGTTCTTTGACAGTGCCGTAGACATCGCAGCTAAAACGCCCTTCGGCATCGGTTTCGGCGCTGACCTGATCGGTGTTAGATAAATAAATAGCGCCTTCGGGCGGAGCGGGTTTGGTGATTTGGGCGATAACCGTGGCACCCGCCACGGCCTGTCCGTTGGGCCGCACCACGCGGCCCGTCGCTTTTTGCGGCACCAGTTTTTTGGCCTTCAATTCCAACGGCGCAGTGTTGTCGTCCAGTTTGAATTCATAAAATGGCCCGGCCTCGAATTCCCACTGTTTGTCCTGAATGATCATCGTTACCGCGCCGTTGGCAAGTCGCATTTCAAAAGCGCCTTTGTCATCAGTGGTGGTATTGCCCATGCTGGGTATGAAGTTACCGGCTTCTTGCTTCACGCTGCCGATTAGAGCCACGCTTTTGACAGGTTGGCCCGCATTATCTAACAGACGCCCTTTGACCTTAACGGCTGGCTCCAAACTGATCTGTCCGGCATCGTAAGTCGGGCCAGTACCTAATTTGTCGAGTTGCTTCATGAACGGCGCATAATCGGTATGGATAATTTGCAACATCGGCATTTGCGGCGATACGCGCATTTTGAATTTGCCGTTGGCGTCGGTTTTGGAACCGCCGCCTAACATGGAATTAATAGAGACAGCGGCCACCGGCTTACCGGTTTTCTTGTTGACGACAACACCCGTCACTTCAATGCCTTTCGTAGCTTTCCATTCGGGCGCTTCGTTGACTTTTCCGGCTTCCAGCGGCTTGGTGATCTGCAACGGCGCGATAATCCAATCGGGATCAGAAGATAAACTAATCAGCGCCGCCGGGCCGGGCGGCAAACCCTCAATCAAAAAAGAACCGTCCTCCTTCACTTTGGTCGGCTTGCCGAATATGCCATTGGCACCAATGACGAAAGCATCTTTAAGTGGCTTGCCTTCCTCAGTAAGTAACGTCCCTTTCAAACTGGCGCCTGGTTGAGCGACTAAAGTTATAAACCCGCTACTATCCATCCCCCGAATCCCACTCATGCCCGCCATGCCAAACGCGCTGGCAAAACGTGGGTCGTCCAAAGCAATAATGGAAGTTTTTCCCGTTTCAATGGCCCATTTTCCATCTGCGCCGCTCGTCGTTTTTAAGGGCGGCAAACTGGAAGTCCACGCCATCAAGCTGACGATGATATTCATGCCGCCCGACTGCAAATCGCTTTCTAAGGATTGCATATTGCCCGGCGCGAATACGACACGAACCGGTGCATCCGGCACCGGCTCACCTTTGGCATTCTTGACAATGCCGCGCGTTGTCGTTGGCTCACTTAACTTAATAGTTCTCTCGCCCGGCTTCATGATAGTGTCTTCGGGCGCGAATTTGTCGGCTTGCACGCGCACGAAAATAAAATTTGAGGCCTCTGGCAAGTCAATTTTAAATTGAAAGTCGCCTTCCGTATTTGTGGTGACGCGCTGGATGGTGCCGTCCTTTTCGGAATATACCGTGCTGCCGACGGCACCCGCAAAAACCGTTGCCCCGGCCACAGGTGCGCCATCGGGCGAGAGAATCTTGCCGCTAAAGGTCGCAGCGCGGCTTGCGGCGCACAAGAAACTGCACAACCACACCGACAGGCAAAACATCAACATCAAACGTGAAAACTTCATGAAACCTCCATTGTTTTCAAGCCAAATATCAAAAGGGGAAAGCAAAACACAGTCTAAAACAGTTGCAATTCAAGAGCATCTCCGCTGCTCACAGGGAGTGACTAAAATAGAGCGGGTGTTTTTTCAGCACCCGAAGAATGCGGGAGCGGTGCCTTGTGACAAAAGGAGATTTGATCTTTTCCTAACGCGTCGCCAAAATTCAACTGCACCAATTTAGTCACTCCCACTCACACCCCTCATGGGGAGAGGCTTTCCGGTAGGGTTTTTGTGAGGTAAGCGTAAGAGCGTCTAAGTGTTCGGACAAAAATAGTTTAAACTAAATTGGTATGGGGAAAATTACTCGAATTGAACTGAGCGATTCGCAACGTGCGGCATTGGAACAAGGATACCGCGAAGGCGCTACTCCTGCCTATCGGCGACGCTGCCAGATGGTTCTGCTTAAAAGCCAGGGCCGCTCCTCCCAAGCCATCGCGGAGATTCTGGGTGGCTGCGAAGTGGTCGTCAACGACTGGGTGCGTCGTTACCAAAAAGAAGGTCTGGCTGGTTTGCAGACGCGCCCTGGTCGCGGGCGCCCGCCGATCTTGGAGGACAAGAAGCATTTAGAGACGGTGCGCCAAGCCGTGGCGAGGAACCGGCAACGCTTGTCCTTAGCCAAAGCGGAGTTGGAAGCGGAGTTGGGCCGCGCATTTTGCACCCGCACTTTGACCCGCTTCGTGAAAAAAACTGTGCAAGATATATGCAAGATATAAACGAATGCGGCGCCGTCCCCGCCAAGAGCCAGACCCGCAGGTCTATCAACTTAAAGTCGAGTGCTTGCAGGAGTTCGAGACGCTCGCCCACAAGGGACTGATTGACCTCTATTATGGGGATGAAAGCCGTGTGTGCTTGGAACCGTGTGCGCCCTATGGCTGGCAGTTTGCTGATGAGGAGGTCTTCATGCCCAGTAGTAAAGGCCCCGCCCTCAACTGTTTTGCGCTGTTGAGTCGCGATAACCGCTGCGTCTTTGAAACCACACAAGGTTACGTTAATGCGCTCTGGGTGGCCACGCAATTGGAAAAGGTGTCCTGGCAAACCTGGGCGCAGAGCCGCATCAGCGTCGTGGTGCTGGATAACGCGCCAGTTCACACCGGGAGGGCCGTGCAAAAGCGGCGGGCGGATTGGCAAGCGCGTGGCTTATTTGTATTTTTCCTACCGCCTTATTCGCCGCATCTCAACCTCGCCGAAACCTTGTGGCGCAAACTCAAATACGAATGGCTCGCGCCCCACGACACGGCGATCCGCAAAACCTGTTTTGCCAAGTGCGCCTGGCGCTTGCTGCGGTAGGAACCAGCCTTTTCATCCGTTTTGCGCCCTTCGCACTTGGTTCAACCTAATTTTGTCAGGCCACTTAAGAGTAGACCAGTCAAATCCACTTGCTCTCCGATACTTTCCATCAGAGTCTGTCTTCATAAGTGAAGATTTGCGAGACTGTGTCTCATGTCCCGAACCCAAAAAGAGATTTATCCCAGCGATTTGAGTGATGCCCAGTGGGAAATAGTGGCCCCTGTGCTGCGTCAGGCCGTAGGGCGAGGAGGGCGCATTTCGCGCCGTGCAGTGCTTAATGCCATCTTTTACGTGCATCGCACCGGATGCCAGTGGTGTTTTTTGCCCAAGAGTTACCCCAAGTGGAAGACCGTTTATTCCTGTTTTTGGCGCTGGCAGCGCAGTGGAGTTTGGGACGTAGTCTTGGAGACATTACGCGTGGAGTGGCGCTATGCTCAGGGGCGCAGCGCCCATCCGACAGCGACCAGTGTGGACTCCCAAAGCGTGAAAAGCACCGAAAAAGGGGGCCTCGTGGCTATGACGGAGCCAAAAAGGTGTGCGGACGTAAGCGGATGACGCTGTGTGACGCGGCTGGCAATTGGCTCGAAAGCGTGGTTTTGCCTGCTAACACAGGTGAACGCGCTGGGGCCTTAATCCTCTTTGCTAAGGTCAAGGCCGCTTCATGGAGCCAAAATCTCACCTTGATCTGGGCCGATGATGGCTTTAGCGGTGTGGATTTTGAAGCCTCTGTGCGGGAGAAGTTTGGCTGGAAGCTGGATTTTGGCAGCAAAGCAGCGGGGACAAAGGGTTTCTGTGTGCAGCGCAAACGCTGGCTTATTGAGCAAGTTTTTGGCTGCTGGGGACGCTACCGCCGTTTGAGCCGTGACTATGAGCAGAATCCTGACTGTAGCCGAGCGACCTTGCAAGTGGCCTCACTCCATCGTTGGCTCAGACGCTTAAAACCGGCGCCAAACACTGACCCTATCTTCCCTTATCGGTAGTTATGAAGACAGACTCTTACGGTCTTTTGCGCGCCGATACACAGCAGATGCTGTTGCGTTTTGTGGAAGGGCGTCCGCTTAGTGGTATGACAATAGCTTTTTTGGAGTGGTTGACCACGATCTTGGCGTAAGAAGGGCACCGGGTGTTAGTGATGGCGTGGGACAATGCCCGTTGGCACACCAGCCGTGCAGTCAAAGAACGGATCAAAGGGCATAATCATCGTCTCAAAGAACAGATGCAGCAGGGAGGAAAAGCGGGATGTCGCTTCGACCCAAAGGGTGCCCCGGTGTGTCCGCTTCCGGTCAAAAGCCCGTGGCTCAATGGCATTGAGCCCAAGTGGATGCATGGCAAGAGAAACATTGTGGAACCAGAGCGCAAACTCTCCGCAGCCGAAGTTCGCCAGAGGCTGTGCGATTACTACAAAACCGCTCTTCTGCCGTGCATCCAACAATAACTCCTGAGAAGAAGCATTAGGCAATGCCCTATTTTGCTTTGATGTGAGTCAAAAAGAATTGAAATGAAACCATCGGGCACAATTTGGTCACTTGCTGCTTTTGTCGTTTTGCTGCTCACTGGCGCGTTTGGTTTTTTGCGATTGCTCGGTGCGCCGAATCCGCAACTTGAGATGGCAGGCTATGCGACGAGTTTGCAAGGGCGCACAACGGGGCAAAAACATAATGCGCGCCTTGCGGCGGAAGCCATCAACGGCAAAGTTATCGCGCCGGGCGCAGTGTTTTCGTTTAACCGCGCCGTGAAATCGTGGACGGTAGATCAAGGCTACGTCAAAGCGCCGGTTTCATTCGATGGTGAATTGGTGCGCGCTTTTGGGGGTGGCGTCTGCCAGACTTCCACCACGCTTTATAACGCAGCATTGCTGGCGGGTTGTCCGGTTTTAGAGCGCCATCCGCATTCGTTTCGCCCGCTCTATGTGCCGCCGGGCCGCGATGCCGCCGTGGCTTATCCCGGCGTGGATTTGCGCATCAAAAATCCTTATTCGTGGCCGATTCATATTCGTGCCACGGCGCATGATAATCGTTTGGACGTGCGACTTCTCGGCGCACAAGCGCCCACGCAACAGGCGCGCATCGAAACCAAAATTCTGTCGCATTCGACGCCAACGCGACAAACACGCGTCAGCAAAAAAGGTAGTGTCCCTTATCGCCGTGCTGTTGGACTCGATGGCTATCGCGTCGTTAGTTATCGCGTGGTTTACGAAAATGGCCGCGCCCTGCGCCGTGAGCAATTAGGCGATGACACTTACGCCGTGATGAATAATGTGACGGCGCTCCCCCAAGAGTGAAACTGATGCAATGCGCGTCATTCCGAGCATTCCGCCCAATCCCAGCCATTCATTGATTTCATACTAAATACAAATTTCGCCACCGAAGATAGCACTCCCGTTTGCAGATTGATTGCCAGCAGTTCGTCTTCTTCATCCTCATCTTCAAGTGCTTTAACCTCTTTGCCCTTGAAGCCCTTCTTCGTGAGAAAGGCCGTTTGACTGTCTTTTGAAACGCTATGAATCATAAACGGGCGCCAGTAGATTGGGCGATAATCCGCGAATTTCATTTCCTGCAAAACGCGGGTGGCAGGAATTGTTTGCGGCGCACTTTTCAGTTCAACGGCTTGGATTTTGGCACTATATTCCTCGCTGGTGCTTATGGCGCCCCCTACTTGGCGCGTTCGCCGCGTGTCCTTGAGAAACGAGGCAACCAACAGTGTTTGGCTATCAAGAGTCCAAGCAAGCGAAACGTCGTAAAATGGAGTTCTTGAAAAGAGACCAATCTTTACGCCTTCGACACTAAGAATCTTTTTCGATGCGGTGTTGAAAAGATATAAACCGAGTTGAGCGGCTTGCAAACCGGCTCCCGGCTTTGCCAGTTCGGTTGGCGACGCACTCTGGCGCGGCCAACCGAGAAATGCAATCCATTTTCCATCCGGCGAGGGCTGCGGGGCAAAGGCATCTTCGATCAATTTCGTTGCTTTGCCCGTTTCAATATCCACCTGAAAAATGGCCGGGTGCTTGATACCATTCTCCGGCCCTGCCAGAGGCGCTGGGGTTTTCGTGAATTGCGAATAGAGAAGAGTATTCTCATTGAACCAATTGAACTGCCATAACCCATTAAAATCGTAGTAAAAGCCGGGCCGCAAAGCGGGTCGCTTGACAATCACTTTATTCTTGTTACTCGCGATATTGAAGACAACCAGTTCATTGAGATTATTTTGTTCTATGTTCCCGTCGGCGTCTCCGCCTGAAATGTAAGCGAGACTCTGACCATTGGGAGACCACAGATAATCTGTATAGCCGATTCGATGCATAGTGACTTTTATGGTCATTTTATTAAATAAATCCCAGACCATAATATCGGATGTGGCGTGTCCCCAATCATACTCCCCCACACTATAGGAAACGTATCTTCCGTTAGGAGCCAATAGTGGATTAAAGATAGCACCACCCACATCTGCTGCGGCATATATTGCAGGATTTAATTTTTCGCCTTTGAAATCACCATCCGTGCCAACGGCGCGCATATTAAAACTACGGAACGGATTATTATAAATGGTGACTAGATACGGGGCGTATATTAGTAATCCCTTATATTTGTTTGCTTGTGCTTCCGCAGGGGAATAGGGGTCTCCTTGCACTACTACGGAGGTAGGATCCGTGTGTGGTAGTGCTGAGAGATGCGCTTCAGCATTGATGACCTTCTTTGGATTCGGCACCTCAGGCCAGATGAAGGGGCAGCGCAAGAGAGATTCCGTTGGCGCGCTTGGCGGGCGCGACGCTTCAGACTTCGGCGCTTCATCGGAGCAGACCAATGAAACAAGCCCAAGACTCAACACAAAAACAAGCAGAATTCGCATTTTCGACGAAGCAGTGTAGTAGTTGGCTTTTATCATGTTCATTGCACCTGCAAAGATTCAGACGATTCATCTCCTGTTTTCAATAGAACACGGATTTCACGGAAAAGGCCACGGTTTTTTGGGAAACGTCCTGTCGCCCCAACGAAAACCGCAGGGCTATCTCGAAAATCATCCGTGACAATCCGTGTTCTATTGAAAAGTGTCCCGACTCCAGCTCATATTGACAAAAACAGCGCCCAATATGAAGCACTGGGCGCTGTTTTGTTTTAACGTTTCGGAATGCCGTATTCGTCCACCGGAGGTGGCGTTGGTTTTGTCGGTTTTGTGATTGGCTTTTTTATAGGTGCCGGTTGTGATTTGGTGTAGTGAACATTAGGCAAATGCCATTCACCGGTATTGGCCGCATTGAGGACGACAGCCGTCCAAACAACGCCCAGCAAAAACCCACTGACCAGCAAACTGCTGATCATCACGGTAAACCGTAAATCCGCTTTGGTGAAGGTCGTCATGTGGCGGCAGCGATGGCAAATCGCTTGCCCGGCTTGTAGTCCGGAGCCGCAATAGGAACAGTAAAACGCGGCGCCACCTAAGCCACTGCCGCCACTTGCTGGCGCGCCGCTGCCAAAAGGCGTGAAGTCAATATCCGGGTCGTTATTGTAAGACGATGCCCCGGCGGCGCTACTTTGCCCGGTGAGGGCCGCGCTCCAATAATTGGCTTGCGCGGTCTGTGTGCGCGCTCCGGCGATGGTTCCGGCAGTGGCGCTTTTGGCCGCGCCCGATGGCCCATTGGCCCACGGCAGGCGCGAACCACAGCTATGGCACGTCACTGCGCTGATCGCATTAAATTCACCGCATTTGCATTTTCCGAAGGTATCAACGATAGCCATTTTCAGCACCTTTTAGTCATTTTTTATCATCAAGACACTCTTAGTTTGCCCAATTCCCCAAAGTTTTAATCAGCTTTTTTCGAGCGCACTCTAATCCAAATTTTTCAACCAGTCCAATGTTGTTTGGATGACTTCGCGCTTCCACTCGACGGAATAATAATTATGGTTGGCGCCCTCAATTTCGTGGAACTGATGCGGCATTTGGGTGCGCTCCACAAACTCGCGATAAAACTCGCGCGAGGGCGGCGTTTCGGGGTCGTTGCCGCCATAGATGAAGAGCAACTTTCCGGCAAAGGCTGCAAACGCTTTCATCTGACTTTGCGTGTCCGGCGCTTTATCTAACACCGCTGCGTCTTCGTTGGAGCGCCCACCAGTGAGGGCGCGCATGATCATTTTCCAGTTCAAACCGCCACCGAAAAATTTGGCCCACGTTTCGGGCAAAAATAATTTGCGCGCATATTTTTGCAGCGCGCTTTTGCTGCGCCGCGCCTGACGCGCTAAATCGAAGGCGCCCGAAAAAATTGGCGCCGACCATAACGCCAGCGAATCAATGCGGGTGTGCGAAAGGCTCGCGCCAATCGCCACTTCGCCGCCCGAACACAAGCCGAGCAAGGTAAATTTTTCGATGCCAAATTGCTCGCGCAGAAGCGGCACGGCGCGCATGGTATCGCGAATCATCGAATTCAAACTGGCCTGATGAACTTCCAATTCGCTTTCGCCGCGCCCGCGAAAATCGAATGAATACGCGGCGAAGCCATTTTTTGCCAGTTCACGCGCCGTTTCGCTAAGCAACTGCCCCGGCCCAATGCGATAGCCACTCCACCCATGCAGTAACAAAACCGCGCGCGTCGGTTTGCTGTTTTGCGGCGCATACAAAACGCCGTTTACCTGTTCGTTGCCACTTTGAAAATTGAAAACTTTTGCTTCCACATTCGGCGCGATTTGAGCCGTTTTTTCAAGTTGCAATTCATGTGTTTCAAAAGCCGCAGCGGGCGCGGACTTTTCGAGCCACTGTAAGGTCTTTTCGCGCACTTCGCTTGTATCAATCAAGCCAATGCTGCTCCAAAACGCTTCGACGGCAACGTTTTCAATTGCGGTTTCAACGCCGCCTTGCTGCGCGCGTTTGGCGAGGTCTTCAAACGGCTTTTTCAAGCGCGGTGAACCGGAAATTTGCAACAACAACAGGCGTTTAATTTTCGGCAATGGGCCGTTTTGCAAATCAAGCGCGGTCATCTCGTTTTGCAATTTTTCGTTGATGAAAAAGCCGTCAAAATCAAAACCGCCATCAGTTGATTGCGTTGTCTTCGCTTCGGAACCATGCGTCATCTGCGCGCGAATTTGTGACCGCTGCCGGTTTTGCCGCGCGTAAGACGAGCCATTAATAACTGGCTCCCACATCACCAAATTTTCAACTTCGATTTCCGTTGCCGCCTGCCACGCCAACGCCGCGCCGAAACGCAGGCCCAAAAGCGTAACAGGCGCGTCGCTCATTTGCCGCGCGGCGTTAATCACGGCGCGCAAATCATTGAGCCACGACGCGACATCGGCCTGCGCGAATTCGCTGCCGCTATCGCCAGTGCCGAACCAATCAAAGCGCAGCACATCGTAACCGGCGCTCGCGAACGCGCGCGAAGCCGCGACAAGCGCGCGTTGCGCGGCTTTTTTTTCTTCGGCGAATGGCCCCGCGATGACAACGACGCCTTTCGATGGCGCCTCAGCACGATGCGCCATCACATAAAGCGGTGGCAAAGTTTCCAAAAATCCGGCGATTTCTTGCGGCATGAGTTATTTGTGCGCGGCCAGCCAATCGTTCAGTTCTTTTTTCGATGAAAAATCCAGCAGCGCGTCGCCGAGTTCTTCGAGTTGCTCGACAGCGAGGCGCTGAATGCGCTTTTGTTGCGCGGCGGACAGCGGCCCCAAACGGCGCCCCAAAAGGCGCAACACCAAGTTCGCCTCTCCTTTTTGCACACCTTCTTGAAGCCCTTTCTGCACGCCTTCTTGAAGTCCTTTCTGCACGCCTTCGTTCCAGCCTTTTTCCATACCTTCCAGCATCCAACTATTCATAATTTCCATGACGACCTCCTGCTTTTCGGGCATTGTTTTACGCACTTCCTGCTGAAGTTGCGCCGCTTCTTCCCGATTCAACTTCAGATAAGTGTCCACGAAACCGGAGATGAGTTGCATCTTCGCCGGGTTTAATTTTAAAGTCACCAGCAGACGCAAAAACTCAAACTTGACCTTCACCCGGTCTTCCGGCGCGATTTGCATTTTCGCCATTAAGGCACCAGCCACCGGATTCTCACGCTTCACGAAATCGCGCCAGTGCAAGCGATTCAACTGAATCACGCGATAGTGAAAATCCAAAACCGGGCCATCGGGAAACGCCACGCGATAAACGTCCGGCTCCGCGCGGAGCGGACGGTCATACGAGAAAATCACGATGGGAAAAACCGGCACGTCGTGTTTTTCGTGCAGCCGCGCGAAGTAGCGAAACATTCGCTTGCCAAATTGTGCCTGCGCACTTGACTGGTTCTCGACATGAATCAAAAAACGCACATCCGGCGCACCCGGCGGAGGCTCTTTCCAGCGCACCTGCGCGAGAACGTCCGCCACGCGCTTTTCGCCGCTCGTTACGTCGGTGAACGTTTCCTTATCCAAAAAACGAAGCGACCTGCGGTCAAGCAGCGGCGGCATCGTCGGAAAGAACAACTCCAAAAACTCCCAGAAAAAAGTCGTCAGCAGTTCTTTGAAAAGCCGGTCATGATCAACTGGCGGCGCTTGAAATTTCAGCATCTCATTTCAACTCGTTTTTCAAAACTTTGCCTGACGGGTTACGCGGCAAGGCATCCCGAAACTCAACGAAGTGCGGCACTTTGTAGCTGGCTAATCGCTCAACGCAGTGCTTTTTGATGTCGCGCTCGGCCAAAGTGGCGCCTTCGTTTTTCACAACCACGGCTTTGATGAGTTCGCCAAGCGGCGCCCGCACGCCCGTCGCGGGAATACCGACAACGGCGACTTCTTTAACGCCTTCCAAATCCAAAATGCACTTTTCCACTTCGAGCGCGTAAACGTTTTCGCCAGCGACGATAATCATTTCTTTTTTGCGGCCTTCGAGATAAACGAAGCCGTCCTCATCCATGCGCGCCAGATCGCCAGTGTTGAACCACAGGCCATCGGCGGTCAGCGATTCTTCGAGCAAACCGGGCCGATTCCAGTAGCCGCGAATAGTGTTTTCGCGGTGAATGTGCAAAAGTCCGGCTTCGCCAAAGTCGCATTCGCTGCCATCTTCGCGCAAGATTTTCATGCCGACTTCGGGCAACGTCTTGCCAATCGAATCGGCGTGCGAAACCGCCGCGTTGCTGGGCGTGATGTGCGTTAGCGAAATCGTCTCCGTTAGGCCGAAAAAGTTGTGCAAACGCGCCTGCGGGAACAGTTGCGCGAGCCGTTCGATGGCGCGCACTGGCATTGGACTGCCGCTGTAACCGATCATGCGCAGGCACGATAAATCGCGTGTTTCGATGTCCGGTAGCGAGGCAATCAATTGATGAAACGTTGGCACGCTGAGAAAATTCGTGACGCGCTCGGTTTCCATCAAATCCACTACTTCGCGCGGGTCGGGTTTGGGCGCCACAACTACCGTCGCGCCTAAGTAAACGCTGGACGGCACAATCGAATAAAGCGCCACAACGTGAAACAGCGGCGAAAGCAGTAAGTTCACATCTTCGTGCCGCCAACTGAAAGGAATCACCGTGTTTTTGATGTTGAACAGCAAATCGCTATGCCGCATCATTGCGCCCTTGGGCACACCCGTTGTGCCGGAAGTGTGCGCGATGATCGCAATGTCGTTCGTGTCCACTTTCACGGCTGTTGTTGGTTCACTTTGCAGCGCCGTGTCAAAAGAAAGTGTATTTTCTACATCAACTCCAATGATTGTTGGCTGCTCCGATAAATTTTGCAACGCGGGCGCGACGTGCGGCCACGTTTCGTGATGCGCGAATACCACTTTCGGCGCGATGTTGCCGAAAACGTAGGCCATTTCCTTCGCGCCAAGACGATGATTGACTGGCGCCAAAATCGCGCCGATGCGCAACAATGCCCAATAGGCAAGGTAGAATTCGAGACAGTTCGGCATCGCTATCGCCACGCGGTCACTGGGCACGATGCCAAGCGATTTCAAATAGCCCGCGAGACGCGCAATATCGCCATCGAGTTGGCGATAGGAATATCGCGTGCCGTCCACCACCAGCGCGGTTTTGTTAGGGAATTTTTGAACGGTGTTCTGCCAGATGTCGGTGAGCGAGTGCAGTGGTAAGCCGGACATGGAAAGTATTTTACAAGGGGCCGTGCTTCCTTGTTTCGATCACGGCACTTTGAGTGCCGCCGCGATGCGGTCAGGTTGCGCAAAGCGCGCTTTGGCTTGCGCGAAGTTCAGCCAGGCAGCGCCTTCGCGCACAAAAATCAGCGATTCGGCGCCTTTATTGGCCATGAAAAAGCCATCAGGCGTGAAAGAAACATAGTCGCTGGAATTGGCTTTGGTCGGCAAATCGTCGGCGTCTTCGAGGCGCGGCGGCAGGCCATAAAAGGTGGCGACAGACCGCAATTTATAACGTTGGCTAATATCCCACAGGCGCACCAAACCATCGCGGCCCGCCGAAGCCATCAACTTGCCCGAAGGAAACACCGCAACAGCATTTGTTGCCATCACATCATCGGGCGATTGGCCTAAAATTTCGCCGTTGCTGGATTTCATCAGGCGCACGCCATCGAAAGTCGCCGCTGCCAGCACGATGAAATCGCCATCGCCGAAGAAACCCATATCTTTCACGCCCGCTCTATAAGAATTCAGCGTGCGCAACAGTTTGCCGTTTTGCGCATCCCATACGCGCACATAATCGGTGCCCGCTTCGGCCAGCCAATCGCCGCCGTGAAAAAACTTCAAACCGAGAACGTCGCGCGCCACGCCTTCAAAGCGCCCCAGACGGCTGCCGGTTTCGGCATTCGACAGAATCGTTTTTTTGTCCTTGCCCGCCGTGGCGACGGCTTGACCGTCGGGCGAAAATGCCACCGCGATAATGGCGCCACTGTGGCCTAACAAAGTGCGTTTCACTTTGCCTGTATTTACATCCCACAAATTCACAGCGTTGTTTTCGTGACCACTAATGAGCGTCTTACCATCGGGCGAAAAATCAAGCGAAGTGACACCACTGCGTGGGCCATCCGCTACGTTGCTGTGGGTTTCAAAGGCCCGCAAAAATTGCCCCGTGGCGCCGTCCCACAGGCGAATGGTTTCGTCGCGGCTACCGCTGGCTAAAAGTCCCTCGCGCGAAAAGGCCAGCGAGCGCACGATGTCCTCATGCCCCGTCAACGCATAAAGTAACTGCCCACTTTGTGTATCCCATACACGAACTACCGTGTCGTCTCCCGCGCTGGCGAGCAAGCGATTGTCAAGCGAGACGGCTAAAGCGCGAATTTCTCTGGCGTTGGGCAAAAGTTTGGGATTGTCTTGCTCGTCTATAATTTGCACGCCGCGCAAATGGCCCGTCGCTAAATATTTCCCATCGGGCGAAAAGGCCACCGGACGCAATGTATTTTTGATTTCACGTTGACGTTTGCCGCTTTCGGCATCCCAGATGATGACGCCTTCACGCTCATCGCGACCACCGCAGGCCAAAGTGTGGCTGCCCGGCAAAAACGCAACGGACATGGTGTATTGTTTATGCGCCAAAGTGCCGCGCGGTTGGCCGTCCGGCATATTCCATAGCACGATTTTGCGGTCTCCGGCAGCGGCTAAAAGCGAGCCGTCATCGGAAAACGCGACGCCCCAAGCGATTTCGTCGAAGGCTTTGAAGGTCTGGCGCAGCTGAAAATTGCCGGTGTCCCACAGACGCACCGTTTTATCATGGCTGACGCTGGCTAAAGTTTTTCCATCGGGCGAAAAGGCCACGCCCAGCACCGCGTTTTCGTGGCCGTTCAACGTGGTGAGAAGATTGCCACTGGTGGTGTCCCAGATTTTGATGCCTTTGTTGAGATTGCCCGCCGCCACGCGCTTGCCATCGGCAGAAAAAGCAATGCACAACACGCCGACCTCAGCGCCTTTTAGCTTGCCGCGCAGTTCGTCGCTTTGCACGTCCCAGACGCGGATTTCGGGGTCGGCGCGATTGGGCAACGTCTGGCCTGCCGCGCTGACCAAAAGCGTGCCATCCGGCGAAAACGCGAGGCTCGTTATGCCGGCGCGATGACCTTCCAGAACGCGCAGCAAGGTGCCGGTTTTGTAATCCCAAAACTTGACATAGCTATCGTTCATGCCGCCCGTTGCCAGAAGTGTGCCATCCGGCGAAAACGCCAAAGCGCCGATTTCGCCAGTATGAGCCAGATTCAAAAACACCTTTGCGTTTTTTTCGGCGGGTTCCGTAGGAGGTTCCTGCGCGTGAGCAGTCACCGCGAAAAATAGAAGAAAGCAAAGCAGCGAACGCATTTTTTCTGATGCCTTTTCACACCGCGACTACGCGATGATATTTCTTTTTTCCGGCGCGCAGCAGCAAAGCGCCGTCTTGCAAATGCGAGGCATTGACGGCAAAATTCACGTCGCGAATCGCTTCGCCATTGAGATAAGCGCCGCCTTGATCCATCAATCGGCGCACCGCACTTTTGGAGTCGGCGAGGCCGGTTTGCATCATAAGTTCAACTAACGAAATACCGGATTCTAAACGCGCCGTTTCGATTTCTGTCGTCGGCACTGACGACAAATCGCCTTGCCCGCCAAAGGCTGCTTTAGCTGCGCTTTGCGATTCTTGTGCGGCAGCTTCGCCGTGACACAACTTTGTCGCTTCAAAGGCTAAAACTTCTTTGGCTTGGCGCAAATCGGCGCCTTCGAGGGCACCGAGACGACGCACTTCGTCTATCGGCAAAAAGGTGAAATAAGCTAAGAATCGCTCAACATCGCGGTCATCGCAGTTAATCCAGTATTGGTAAAAATCGTAAGGCGGAGTTCGCGCTGCATCCAGCCAAATCGCGCCTTCGGCGGTTTTGCCCATTTTGGCGCCGCTGGCAGTGGTCAGCAGCGGAAACGTCAGTCCGTGCGCGGTTTTTTGCAAGATGCGGCGCGTCAAATCCACGCCCGCCAAAATGTTGCCCCATTGGTCATCGCCGCCCATTTGCAAGGTGCAATCGTGCGTTTTGGCGAGATGCATGAAATCGTAGGCTTGCAAAAGTTGATAGTTGAATTCGATAAACGACAAGCCTTCTTCGCGCTCCAAACGGGCGCGATAGGCTTCGGCTTTAATCATTTCGTTGACGCGAAAGTGCTTGCCAATATCGCGCAGAAATTCGATGTAATTGAGCGGCATCAGCCAATCGGCGTTGTTCAAAAACAAGCCGTTTTCGCCATCCAAATTCAAATAGCGTTGCAACTGCGCCAAGATGCCTTGACCATTTTCGCGGATAGTTTCAATCGGCAATAAATCGCGCTCTTTGGTGCGCCCACTGGGGTCGCCAATCATGGTGGTGCCGCCGCCGATAATGGCAATCGGCTTGTGCCCGGCGCGTTGTAAATGCGCCATCGCCATGATGGGCATCAGCGAGCCGCAATGTAAACTCGAAGCGGTGGGATCGAAGCCGACATAAAACGTCGTGCTGCCATTGTTTAAGGCGTCGCGCAGCGCGGTTTCATCGGTGAATTGCTTAACGAAACCGCGCTCTTGCAGGGTTTCAAAAACGTGAGCCACAAATTTCTCCTTGTCCTGAAGCGGAAACGTTTAATCGGAACGCGGCCTGCGGACGCGGAAAAAACGGATTCTCGCAGATTTTTGAAGAGATGCGAAAAACCTGCAACCTGCAACAAAAATCCCAAAAGAATCCGCGCAAATCCGCGACGTTTCCGCGTAGCATAGCTCCGCGTTCCTATTTAAAGCCTTTGGTCACATCATTTTACTACGGGAACGAAATTATGCGACACGCGTTTGCGGCTTCGCATGAAAAAAGAAGAGTTTAAAGCGCCGTCCAAAGTCACCATTCGGCGTGTGCATGAACTGCTGAAGGAACATTACGGCTCGCGCAAAGTCTCGAAGCGTGACCCGCTTGACGGGCTGGTTCTCATCATTCTCTCGCAGGCCACCAATGACATCAATTGTGACCGCGCTTTTACATCGTTAAAAACGAAATTTCCCAAATGGGAAGACGTTTTGAACGCGCCCGTTGACGAAATTGCCAACGCTATTCGCAGTGGTGGTTTAGCCAATCAAAAGGCGGCGCGCATCAAAAAATTATTGCAAGAAATGCACGAGGAAACCGGCACCTTGGATTTAAGTTGGATGCAAAATGCCAGCGCCGAAAAATGCCGCGAGTATTTAAAACAGTTTCACGGCGTCGGCCCGAAAACCATTGCCTGCGTTTTAGTTTTCTTTCTGGATAAACCGGCCTTTCCGGTTGACACACACGTTCATCGCGTGACCAAAAGATTGGGTTGGATTCGCCCGCAAGCAACCGCCGAAGAAGCAAATCAAGTTTTGGAAGTCGCTGTGCCGGATGAATGCAAACTTGATTTGCACGTCAATTTAATTTCGCTGGGCCGCTTCCTCTGCCGCGCTGATGGCAACGGCGGCCCACAATGTGGTGCGTGCTTTTTGAAAAAACTCTGCGCCTACGGCAAAACGCAAAAAGTGGAAATCACCAAAGCCAAACCCGTTGACCGCACCGATTTCTTCGTGACGGTGGAATGAAAACTGAGACGCTTTAATAGGAACGCGGCCTACGGACGCGGAAACAACGGATTTTCGCAGATTTTGGGAGAGAAAGACTCAAAAGACCTACTTTTGAGCGTGTTTTGCGGGCGAGACGCCCGCGCTCCCCATGACCCTTTCAACTTAGGCAGTAAGTCTAAAATAATCTGCGCAAATCCGTTGTTTCCGCGTCCGTAGGCCGCGTTCCTATTCAACATTTCGGTTTCAATGAGTTAAACCACCACGCAGCCTTCGCGATCTACTTCGACTTCGCGAACGTGGCCGAAAACTTCATGTTCGGCGGCGGCATTTTCGAGCGCGGTTTTCACTTCAGCGACAATTTTTTCTTCATGCGGCAGCCATGCTAAAACTGTCGGCCCCGCGCCCGATAATGTGGCGCCAAAGGCACCGGCGTCGCGGGCGGCGCGCAACATCGGCAAAAAGCCGGGCATGAGTTTGGCGCGATGGTTTTGGTGCAAGCGATCACGCAAGGCTTCGGGCAAGGCATCCCAACGGCCTGCCATCAGTGAGGCAATAAGCAGCGCGGTGCGGCTGACGTTGAAAGTGGCATCGGCTAAAAATACGGCATCGGGCAACACGCTACGCGCTTCGCTGGTTGCCAGTTCGCTATCGGGAATAAAAACCAAAAGGCGCGGAAATTCCGTGACGTGTAGCGGCAAGGCTAAGGCGCCAATTTCGTTGTCGTTTTCGATTTTGGTCGAAGCGACGAGGCCGCCGAGTAGTGCTGCCGCGACGTTATCAGGATGGCCTTCGAGTTGCGTTGCCAAAGTCACCAGTTCGGCGCGCGCGGCGGCGCGTTTTCCTCGGCGGCGCACCCATTCGTTGGCCGCGACCAACGCGCCGACACGCGCGGCGGCGCTGCTGCCCAAGCCGCGCGACAAAGGAATGGCGTTGTCCAGCGTCAGGCAAAAGGGCGCAATTTCGGAAGCATCATAACCTAAAAAGCGCCACAGATGGCGCACCGCAATGATCGCGATGTTGTCTTCGCTGGCCGTCAGAGCGCCCTCTCCTTCGCCGCTGACGCGCACACTGATGCGCTGTGGGGCGTGACCGCTGCTTTCTTCCAGCGTCACGAAATTATAAACATTCAGAGCCAAGCCTAAAGCATCAAAGCCCGGCCCCAAATTCGCCGACGATGCTGGCACACGCACGAGAACGCTCATTTTGGTTCCTGATTCGCTTAACAAAATTTACCTGCCTCATGTAGTTTCGCTAATTTTAACGGGAAGATGGAAAGCGCGCAAAGACGCGAAGAAACACGGAGATTTGGAGACGACGAAACCGCCTTACTGAATAGGGTAGGGCAAAGCTGCTTTGATCGCCGTAAGTAACTGTTGCAGATTGAGGGGCTTGGTCAAATACTTCCTGGCTCCAGCTTGCAACAGGCGTTCAATTTGTTGTGGCGTGGCATCAGCGCTGAGAATTATCACCGGAATGTCGCAGGTGTGCGAGTCGGCCTGCAAGCGACGCAGCACCTCATCGCCCATGATGTCTGGCAGGTGCAAATCCAGCAAAATCAGATCAAGCCGATGTTGGCGGGCCAATTCCAAGCCTTCGCCGCCCTTGGTGGCGGAGAGCAGACAAACTTCCATGTGGCGATTCAACATATGCCGCACCAGTTCGAGGTTGGATAAGTTGTCCTCAATGTAAAGCAGCGTCGGCACGAAATTTTGTGCGTGAGGCTGTGCAGGGGCGCTGATGATAGTGGCTTTTTCCAGCGCAGGGGTCGAAGTGACCTCTTTGTCGGATTCTGCAATCAGCGGCAGTTCCAACCAAAAGGTGCTACCTTTGTCTGTGGTGCTGGTGACGTTCATAGTGCCGCCCATGCCTTCGATCAGGCTTTTACTGAGCACCAGTCCCATGCCGGTGCCTTCCACTCCCAAACGCGCCGCTTTCAGGCGCTCAAAAGGCATAAACAGCCGGACAATTTCCTCTTCATTTAAACCGACACCCGTATCACGCACCGAGAGTCGCACGGTGGTTTTTTTAGGGCCATCGTTATCGGTTTCTGTCAAGTCGCAGAAGACGGTTACTTGCCCGCCGACATGATTATATTTCACGGCATTGGAGAGCAGGTTCAACAACACCTGGCGCAGCCTTTGCGCATCGGCTTGCAAATGCCAGTTACAGCGAGGCGGCACTTCGTTAATAAGCGTCACTCCAAATTTGGCAGCCAAATGCCGTATCAGACTCAGAGTTTCTTCGGTTATCTGATACAGGTTCACGGGTTCCAATACAAAATCCATGCTGCCAGCTTCGATGCGCGTGATGTCCAGCACATCGTTGATGAGAGCCAATAAATGGCGCCCGGCCCGCAAGATGTGATCAACGGCTTCGCGCTCTTCGTTGTCTAAGTCATGCACTTCCAGCAGTTGACCGAAACCTAAAATGGCGTTCAGCGGCGTGCGTAGTTCATGGCTGACGCGTGAGAGAAACACGCTTTTGGCCCGATTGGCTGCATCGGCAGCCTGTGTGGCACTTTGTAATTCTTCATTGGCACGCTCCAGTTCCAAAGTGCGCTGGACAACGCGTTCTTCCAATTCGTCGTATGAGCGGCGCAAGGCCTCCGCCATCTGTTTGCGTTGTGTGATAACCTCCGTAAAAATGATGATGCCGCCGATTTGTCTGGGGGCCGAATGCCAGGGGCGCACATCCCAGCGCACCCACTCCAAGCTGCCATCTAGGCGCAGAAAGGGGGCCTCGTCGCAGGATTCTGCGGCACCAGCCAGACAGCGTTGGTGAACGGCTTTCCATTCCTCGGAAATCTCAGGAAAAACCTCATAGTGCGGGCGCCCCACAAGGTCTATATCGCCTAATCTGAAATCGGTCAGCCAACGACGGCTGAAGGTCAGGTAGCGCATCTGCTTATCGAACACGGCCACCGCTGCCGGTGTATGTTCCATAAATTGGCGCAACATCGCTTCGTTGGTGCGCAGCCGGTCTTCGGTCATCTGACGCTCGGTCACTTCGTCCGTCAGCGTCGCATTCGCGGATGCCAACTCGGCGGTGCGGCTTTGCACACGCGTTTCCAGTTCTTCGTTCAATTCGCGCAGCGCCGCTTCCGCCTCGTGTCGCTCGTTCACTGTGGCTGCGATGCCGAGTGTGGTCAGTATGGTGAATACCAAAAACAATTCCAAAAATACAAGCGATATATTGACAGTTTCGCGCACGAAAGGGCCAGTGCCCTGCACCGCGCCGCAAACCGCTAAACCGGCGACGAAAAACATCGCCAGCGTGGCGCCGCGCTGGCCCAGACGAAACGCGGCCCACAACAGGAAAGGCGTTATTACGAAACTAAGGGGGCATCCATGCCAAATTGCGTTAGTAGGCATCAGAAAAATGAATATCCCAAAGCCTATCAACAAAGCCATGCAAAGCACCGCTTCTATGACATACCAAAAATTGGTTGAGGAGAGACGCTTTGCGCTTTGGCACGGCATCAGCCAAGCGACCAGCAGAGGCGTTAAGAGTAGAATGCCCGCCATGTCGCCCAGCCACCAGATGAACCAGGTGCCGCCGAAAGCTGACCATTGGTTAATGTTTCCGGCGCACAGGCTGGCCGCGCCCGCAGTGGCGCCGATGAAACAGCCTAACGCCGTTATGGCGGCGAATTTGAAAACGTCTAAGGAGCGTTCTAAAAAACTCGTGCGGCCCACGAAGCGATGCAGTAGCGCCAGACAGACCAGTGCTTGAGCAGTGACCCCAAGCGCCATGAAGAGACACAGGAAAGGCGGCAGCGAGAACAAAAAAAACTCAACCAGCAAGGCGCCCAGCAAGATGCCCGGCCACAGGCGCCGCCCGCCTAAAATTAACGCGGCCAAGGCAATGCCGGAAGGCGGCCACACCGGCGAAGCCACCCCGTCGGGCATGGCTAACATCTGGCCCAATTTACCCGTGACGAAGTAAGCTGCGGCCAGCAATAGAATCAGACCAGCATAACAGCCTTTGTCCGCTCGGCCATCAAAATTCACAAATCACTCCTGAGAAGCACGTCCTCGTTGTAACGATAGTTTAGGGCTATTGCTTGTTTGCACAACCATTAGTCTGCTAAAACTGCAAGATAAGCCATGAAAAACCCCTTGCCTCGTTTGCTTTTTCCCTTATTTCTCATGTCAACTGTGTCATTTGCCGCGCCGCCCGTGTCTTTGCCTCAGCCGTTGCCTCCTGTGCCCACGCCGCAGCAATTGGCATGGCAGCGCATGGAACTGACGATGTTTTTGCATTTCGGCGTGAACACGTTCACGGACCGTGAATGGGGCGATGGCAAAGAAGACGAGAAGATTTTCAATCCGACATCGCTCGATTGCCGCCAATGGGCGCGCACCGCGAAAGAGGCCGGTTTCAAATTGCTGATTCTCACCGCCAAGCATCACGACGGCTTTTGTTTGTGGCCGTCAAAGTTCACCGAACACTCGGTCAAAAACGCGCCGTGGAAAGACGGACGCGGCGATGTAGTGCGCGAATTCACCGATGCCTGTCGTGCCGAAGGTTTGAAAGTGGGTTTGTATCTTTCGCCGTGGGACAGGAACAACGCGGCTTATGGCAGCGATGCCTACAACGATTACTTTGTGAATCAACTGACCGAGTTGCTCACCAACTACGGCCCGATTGATGAAATGTGGTTCGACGGCGCCAATGGTGAAGGCCCGAACGGTAAAAAACAGGTCTACGATTGGCAAAGTTACTTTGCCACCATTCGCCAGTTGATGCCGAACGCGCTGATAGCGATTTCCGGCCCAGATATTCGCTGGGTTGGCAACGAAAGCGGCGTGGCGCGCATCGGCGAATCAAGCGTGAAACCCGACGGCACCAACGCCGATGGCACGCCGAAATTCAAATGGTATCCCGCCGAATGCGATGTTTCGATTCGCCCCGGCTGGTTTTATCACGCGGGCGAAGACAGCAAAGTAAAATCGCTGGCGAAGCTGATGGAAATATATTTTGCTTCGGTGGGCCGCAACAGCGTGTTACTTTTAAATGTGCCACCTGACCGGCGCGGCTTGATGGCTGAGGCCGATGTGAATCGCTTGAAAGAATTCGGCGCCGCTGTGCGCGGCTTGCAAGACGGCAAAATTTCGCCTGCACCATCATCTGTCAACAATGCCACAGACAACAGTTTAGATACGTTTTGGATGCCGACTGATGAGGCCAAAACCGGCACGATAACGCTGGATTTCGGCGCGCCGCGCGAGTTCAACGTGCTGAATGTGCAAGAAGCGATTGCATTCGGCGAGCGCGTGACGAAATACAAAATCGAAGCCGAAATCAACGGCGCGTGGCAGGTCTTGGCGCGCGGCACAATCATCGGGCACCGCAATCTTTTACCGATTGAAAAAACTACCGCGCAAAAACTCCGCCTCGTCATCGAAGACGCCAAAGCGCCGCCGTGCATTGCCGAATTCAGCGCGCATTTAGCGCCCGTGATTCCGCCGCCGCTGAAACTGCCACTGACTGCGCATAAACCAGCCACCGCCAGCGATGTGCATGGCAATAATACCAACTACGGCGCCGACAAAGCCGTGGATGGCGACGAAAACACGCGTTGGGCCACCAGCGACGCGACTCGCGAATGCTGGCTGCAAGTTGATCTCGAAAAACCGCAATCGTTCAGCCGCGTTTTCATCAAAGAATTCGAGCCGCGCATCACGCGCTTTGCCATCGAATACCAAACCGAAGACGGCGCGTGGCAAGCCGCTTATACCGGCGGCAAAGCGGGCAAAAATTTCACTGCGACATTTCCGCCCGTCACCGCCCGTTTCGTGCGCCTGCACATCTTAGAAGCCACCTTCGCCCCGACAATTTGGGAATTCGGCGTGGATTGAAAGATGTAAATTGAAAGGCAACGCTACCCATAAAGAAACTGGCGGCAGAAGCGACGAAGCGGCACGTTTAGCTTGGGAATTCTTACAGCATCGCATTGCACAGCCGGATATTCCGCTGCAAAGTGCGACTCTCACCGCACCTCTATTGCTCCGCGAATCATCGGCGCGATAACCTGTTTTGTGTTTGCTGTTTAGTTGAGCGCATCAGGCTTGATTCGGGTTCTTCACCGCTACATAAGAGTTACGAATTTTGAGCAAAGGCGGCAATTTCGTGGACATCACCAACTGCGCCTCTGGATATGACTGTGAATTTTAGGATTCGCCCGATAGCGGAACTTTACGAATCTTTACGAAAATAAGGGCTTCTTATGCTTAGTTTTTCTGTGAAGCGGTTACATTAGTAGCACTCGCTGCGAGCGAGAATTTGCTTCACGGTGGTATTCATGAATATTGTCTCCTCGAAGTCAGCAAAAAAAGGCTTCACACTTATTGAACTTTTGGTCGTCATAGCGATAATAGCGCTGCTCGCGGCCATCTTGTTTCCTGTTTTTGCCCGTGCCCGTGAAAATGCCCGCAAATCGTCTTGTCAGAACCAACTCAAGCAGATCGGGTTAGGGATTTTACAATACACGCAGGATTACGATGAGACGATGCCGATCAGTTTCGGCGGTGGCGGCACCGATGCGCTGCAATGGACGCAGCGCACCTATGGTTATATCAAGAGCCAACAGATTTTCCAGTGTCCCAGCGATTCCAGTAAGGGCAACATTCCGTGGGGCACCAATGCCAATCCGGGCTTTCCTGCTCCCTTTCATAGCAGTTACGGCGCCAACTATCGTGTGATTGGAGGCGGAGGTTACGGGAGCAGTAGCCCTGTGGCATCTGCGGACATAGTGCGTCCAGCCACCACTGTTCTGCTGACTGATCTTGGTGTCAACTGCGTGGCCGCAGCGCCATGGTTCGATGTCAATGCAAAAAAGAATGGCACTTGGATTTTGGTGGACCCGTTGTGCAGCAACTCATCCACTAACCCAGGCGACCCTGCGCAGGCAACCAGCGCCGGCAATGGGCACTGGGCCGCCCCCAATCCGCGCCATTTAGACGTAGCTAACGTCTGTTTCGTGGATGGTCATGTCAAATCTCTCAAGCCGGAAGCGTGGTATTATGGCAGCACGCCGTGGATGAACCCTGCGATTGGTGGTTGATATCATCCGATCTATTCAAAAATCCCTCACTGTTTGCAGCGAGGGATTTTTGTTTTACGGGTTTTGAGTGGGCAAAGGCGGCAATTTTGCGCTGTAAACCACGGCGCGATGACGGTTATCATCGTAGGCGAAATGCAGCCAATGTTTGTCGGCGCTGACGAAGCCATCGGGATAATTTAAGCGCCCTTGCGGGCCATCGCTGGATTGCGGCACTAAAACGCGGCGATACGGCCATGTTTTCAGGCCATCGAAACTAATCCATAAAGAAAGTGGGCTGCGTTGCGACGGATCCGGGTTATGCAGTAGCGCGACAGTATCGCCGCCCAATGGATAAAGCGTGGCTTTGGAACCGGGATTGGGAATATCGGTTTGGACAGCAAATTCCGGCCAAGTGTGCCCACCATCTTTCGATTCAGCGTAATACAAAACACCACCCAAGCGATCACCGCGAATTATCATCGCGATGCGGCCATCGGACAGTTCCACAATGTTGTTTTCGGCCCAGCCGTGATAGCGGTCATCGGTGGTCACTCGCACATCGCCGTGTTCAATCCACGTTTTGCCACCGTCGCTACTCATTAACACGCCGTTGCGCGGATCGCTGACGTAATGCGCGATGGTTTTATGCCACGGTTTTGCTTCGGGCGCGGGTGGCGGCACATTCGGCCCCGGCCCGTTGTAATGCTGAAACGGCACCAGAATGCGACCATCGCGTGTCACGATATGATTGCGCATGAAAGTGAAATCGGCGAGGCGGCCCGGCACCGGTTCGGGCTTGCTCCAAGTGCGGCAGTTGTCGTCGCTATGCATCATCCACGATTTCCAATCGGTGCCCCACGTTTGCGAATGTGTCGAGAAAAACAGCGTGCTTCGCTTACCAACAATCATCAATTCCGTTGGCCCCTGCCCCATGGTTTTTCCGGCGCGTGGAAAGCCTGTGTCGAGTGCTTCAATCGGCGTCCAAGTGTGGCCTTCATCGCTGCTGCGTGTGAGAGCCGTGTAATTTTCCGGCGACGGCTCGAAGTCGCCGCCCGCGAGCAGAAGCAAAATCCACGAGTCATCCGGTAGTTGGCGCAACGTGGTGTCGCACACCATGCTGTTCGGTTTTTTGCCGTCGTAAGCGATAGTTGTGCGGTCTTGTTTCGCGTCTTTGGCGCCTTGCTTTTCCCAGCGATTTAATTCCTCTACCATTTGTCGGTTTCCTTCAAAGTGAAGCGCGTGCTGACCACCGATTGCTTTTCCGCGCCGGGCCGATATTTGATGTAAGTCGTGGCGACGAAAGTGCCGTCGGGCAAAAGTTCGAAGCCGGGATAACCACAATCGCCGCCTGCATAACTGTGCAGCAATTTGATTTTATAAGGCGCATCGCGGGCCGCAATAATATCTTCGTAACGTCCGACCCACGCCACGAAATGATTGCGCGTCGGGCTGTTTTTTCCAGTGTCACGAAAGCAAATCACAAGGCGTCCATCGGGCGCATAATGCGCTTTGTGCCGGTCACCTTGCAAACTTTCGGGCAATGGTTTGGCAGTTGACCACGTTTTGCCTTCATCATCGGAAGTCATAAACAGTCCATTGATAACACGCGAGTTTTCGCGCATCAAACACAGCAGTTGCTTGCCATCCGGCGAGCGCACGATTTCGGGTTCGCATGGTTTTACATCGCCCATATCGCACACGATGCGCCACGACGACCACGCTAATCCGCCGTCCAGCGATTCGCTTTGTGTGACGATGTTGGACAATTTATCAACCGTCTCGCCGGGGCGCCGGATGTTGGTGAGGCCGATTAATTTTTTGCCGCTTTCCACTGGCAATAGTCCGGTAAGAATCAGACAGCCAATTGCTCAATGTTGAGGCAACGGCTGTAAGGCTGTTGGTAATTATTCAAACTCAGGTCAAAACCTAAGTTTTGAAAAACCCTCTCAGCCCATAGTTGAGAGGTAAAGAGGAGTTTGATATTACGCAGGGAAAACGCGCCTCGTTGCGGTTGCGGGACGGACAGCCAGAAGGCACTCTTGACCCAACTTACGGTAGTCAGAGCCATGTTGAAGTGGAAAAAGAGTTTTCCCTCATCGCGCGCTTGGCATTCCTCTAAACCGGCATGAGTTTTTGCGTCGCGTATCAGAAACTCAATCTGAAAGCGTAACTTGTAATACGCCACAATTTTCTCTGGGGCTAACGTCACATCGCTACTCATCAGAATCCGATGGCGTTGGCCTTTGTTTCGAGCACCTTTGTTTTGGGCGCCCTTGTTTTCTTGAATGTAAACGATACGCACCGGACGTTTGAGCGCCACCGCATACACCACCCCACTGTAATATTCACAGTTCCGCTCTTGCCAGCAAAGTCGCAAGTAGCGCTTGTCAATGTGCTTGCAGTCCACCTTGCCAGCATACTTTTTCGGTCGTCCGATAGGGTTGCGTGGCCCGGTGTAGAGATAAAGCAAATTGGCATCCTGCCGCAAACGTGTCACAACATGAAAATTCATCTCCTGCATCGCATCCAGAAAACTCTGCTTGGCAAAATAGGCATCCGCCGTAACATAGCGCACTCCCAATTGATGGAGGCACTGCTGCTGTTCGCGCAGCAAACTCACATAATGCTCCATCAGGTTTTTACCCTGTTCACACAGCGTTTGCATCGTGGGTGTTTGAGTGGCTTGCAGAGAAAAAGCACTACGCGCCGCCACGTCAATCACGCCCAAAACCCCTAATTCCAAGCCACGCACGGCCTTTTGCATCGTGCCGCACCACCAATAATCCACACCATAAGTGTGCTTGCCCGCTTTAGCAACAAAGGTCGGATCAAAAGCACAAATCCGCTCTGGGCCGCAACTCTTGTGGATCAAAAGGCGACCAAACTCCGCAAAATCAAAAAAACGCGCCATCTGCAAGCGAATGCTTTTCTCGCCATACGGCCCAAAACGGGCCAGATTGGCCATGGTGTGGCGCACAGGTAAGCCCAGCCATGCACTAAATATCCAATGCATAAAGCGCCAGCGAGGTTTGCTCAACCCAACCATTTCATTTAAAATCGCCTCTAACAGGCTCAAGGCCTGTGTCAGGGAGTTTGTTTTGTTCACAACATATTCTTAACTCCCTGACTCCTCTTTTTCACAACCCCATAAAATTACCGGACTATTGCACTGGCACAATGGTGCAAAACGGCATTATACATTTCAAGCCGTTGCTTTGCATCGGCGACCACGTCTGGCCGTCGTCTGTTGAAAAAGATTGCGCCATCAATCCGTCCGGCCCTTGCCCGCCGAAAACGAAGAGGCGCGCGGTGCCTTGCGGGTCGCTGAGGCGATAGAGCGCCGGACAGTTGCGCACCGTTTTCCAGTTGTCGGGCACCGGCCACAGTTCGCTCCATGTTTTGCCGCCATCGGCGCTGCGTTTCATCGGCCCGCAAGTGCCGCCGTGCCCTAAAGTCCACACCGCAATTATCGTTTTGCCATCGGGCAAAAGCAGCGTCGTCGGATGGCCTTGATAAATGGTTTCCGTGCCCTGCGCGATAACGACTTGGCGCGCCGTATCCTTCGATAAATCAACGACAATTGGTGCGGCGTGCGCGATGGACATCAGCAAACCTCCGAAGAAAAACGTGAGAAGTTTCATGGTTGGGAGCGCGGGCGTCTTGCCCGCATTTCATAATATTGCGGGCGGGACGCCCGCGCTCCAATCTATAGCTTTCGCGCCGCCTTCCGACACGCGTCAATGCGCCGTTCGATTTCGCTTTCGTTCCAATCGGGATTGAGCGAAATATAAACCGTGCGGCTCAAAATGTCCAATGTGCGCGGGCACATAGCGGCGCTGTAATTGGATTGCAGACCTTGGTTTTTCGGATGATTGAGCGGGTTCCAATCGGGATGATGCCCAACGCGCCGTTCCAAGAGCGCCGTCCAGTTGTTGTAAACGTGACGGCCCGTATCCACTGGCAACCAACCGTTCACGCCTTCGCTTTTGGCAAAGGCGCGCGCGCTTTTCTCATCATCAGATTGATACGCGACAACCACGCGGCAATCGCCTTCGGGATCGTTGCTCGGCGCACTTTGCAGGCAATCGTTTAAAGCTTCGTCGAACTGTTTTCCGATGCGACGCAGGTCGCTTAAAATGCCGTCCATGCGTTGCAATTGCACGCGCAAAATAGCGCCCATGATTTCGCTGGCGCGAAATTGCAAGCCGACGAATGGCTCAACTGTCAAGTCCTGCGCGAAGTTGGGAAATCCGGTCAGGCTATCGTGAAAAATTCGCGCGCGGTCATATAAAGTGCGGTCATTGGTCACGAACGCGCCACCTTCGCCGCACGACAGAATTTTGAAATCGTTGAAGCTAAACGCGCCGCAATCGCCGTAACTACCAAGGCGCTTTCCTTTGTAACTGCCGCCATCGGCTTGGCTGGCATCTTCGACTAAAAACACGTTTTCACGCCGCGCGATAGCCAGCAGTTTTTCCAGATTCGCGGGTCGTCCGGCCATGTGAACCGGAATAACGACTTTGGTGTGCGGCGATAATTTGTCTTCGACATCGCGCGGGTCGAGCGTCAGCGTTTCGTCCACTTCCGCGATAACAGGAATCGCGCCGACGGACAGCGCGGCGGTAGCGGTTGCCATCCATGTGTAAGCCGGCACAATGACTTCATCGCCCGGCCCGACGCCGAGCGCCGCCAACGCGCAAATTAGCGCCGCCGTGCCGCCACCGGACAACAAAAGCGCGTAGTTTGTGCCGATGGTTTGCGCCCATTCGCGCTCAAAGCGATCAACTTCTTGCTGATGTCCTTGCGCGGCGTTGCCCATGCGAAACAACTTTTTGCTCGCGATGACTTTGCGCAATTCTTCCAGTTCTTCGTCGCCGATGCGATACATGAAAATCCTTTAACGATTTTGCGCAATATGGCGCGCGACGTTTTCAACGGTGTCAATCCAGATATTATTTTCCTGCGCAAAGCGGCAAACGGCTTCAATCGTTGCCGAACGCACAGCTTGACGCGGCAATTCATCGCTGACATCGTGGCCGACGAGAATGAGCCACCCTCCGCTGTTTAAAGTGTTTTCGAGGGCTGGTTTCAAAGTGTCGAAAGATGCCAAATCGAATCCGGCGGCGTTGAGTTTGGCGAGGTCGCAAAACGTTGGGTCATTCGGCGCTTCGCTGAGATAACCGCGCCCGGCCAAAAAGTGTTTCGCTACCAGCGGCACATAGCTGCGCGTGTCTTCGCCGCGCCCGACAAAAGTCTGCCCGCACGGATAAGCAAAGGTTTGCGCTTCGACACCCGTGAGTTTCAGAATTACATCGTTGGCATCGGTCAATTCGCCTGCCATTTTTTCGAGCGTGTAATCTTCCAATGCGCGAGGACGCGACCACAAAAAATTGCCGCTGCACGGATGCGTCAGCGTGTGGTTACCGATTTCGTGCGTTTGCGCCACAATTCGCCATTCGTCGGCGCGCTGTTCCATCGTCGGTGGCGAAACGTAAAATGTGGCGCGCACGCCAAGCGCAGCCAACAGCGGCACGCCGTTGTCGAGTTGCGAAAAGCGCGCGTCGTCGAAACTGAGGCTGAGTGCGGCAGGTTTATTTTCGGGCCAGAGCAAATTGGACATGACTTTATTATGCCCGCAATACGCGGATTAGGGCGCGCGGCGCGTTGGGATTTCAAATGGTTCGTCCACTTCGGCCAATTGAAAATACTGACCGCGCCGCAGCACTTTTGCCGTGTCAGGTAGTTGCACTTCCTGCATATTGCCTCCCATCGGCGGGCCACCAGAGGGAGGCCTACCGAATGGTGGTGGCCCTCCGTTTGGCGGGCCGGGTGGCATTCCCCTCGGTGGGCGGCCAAAGGGCGGAGGTGGGCTTCCAAAAGGACCACCTCCCGGCGGCATTCCCGGCCCGAAGCCGCGTGGCCCGCCGATTTGCTGAAGAAACAAAACGTGATCGTAGCGTTGCCATGTTGCATTGGTCAAGGCGGGTGCCTGCGCGATTTTGGTGCGCAAAATCCACGCGGCCCACCATTCGACGCCATGCCGCGCCACGATTACGGTTTTGTCCGGCTCGGTAATCAACGGGCGCAAGGCTTCGATTTCAGCGCGCGAATGTGGCGGAATCGAAGATTGCAGCGCCATCGGTAATGCCATCAACGCGCCGATTCCGGTCAACGCTAACACAGCGAAAGCGCCGCGTTTTTGCGTTGTTTCATCCGGTGCCTGACAGAGCGCAAAAGTCAGAAAAATTGAGCAGGGCACTAACGCCATCAAAGTCAGCCGATTGGCGTAATCGGGATTGATAAACGGCGAACCCAAAAATAGCGCGCAACCCAGCGAGGCCAGCACAAGCGCACGATCTACGGGCCGCGTGGCTTGCCAACGCCGTTTTAGCGTCAGAGCCGCTGCTATCACGATGCCATGAATGAAAATTGATCCCGCGATGCTCTGGCCTATTGGCCCGCCGCCGCGCCCGCCAAACAGCATCAAAATGAGCGGCGGGTTGAATAATTTCAGTGGCTTAGTCACCATTGAAAACAGCTTTTCGGCGCGTGCCGGTTCAAGGCCCAAATGCAGCGCCAGCAAGACAGCCAACAGCACAAATGCGCTACCGCCGAACAACACGGCAAGGCGTTTTCGTTGTTCGGGAATCATCGCTAACATGGCGATGGCGGCCAGCAACGAAAAGACAATTGTCGTGCCCAGCACGCCGATGTGTGTCAGTGCCGTGAGTGCCAGCCAAAGCGCCGCCCATGCGATGCGCGCTAGAGTCGGTGAAAGAATCGCGCATCGCGCTGCCACGACGAACGCTAACATTTCTGCAAGACCGAGGGCGTTTTTTTGAAAATCGCTGAACATCATCATCGGCGCGTTGGAAAGCGTGACGTAAAGTAAAACGGCCAATAGCGGCAACGCAGATTTGCTTTTTGTGTCCGCCCACTCTTTGGCTAAAAGCCAAATCGGAATCGCGCCGAGCGGCGGCAAAAAAGTGTCGGAAAATTTTACGGCGGCTTCGATGCAGCGCATTTCATCGGCGCCTGATAGCATAAAAATCTTCGCCAGCGCGGCATGAAAATAAAAAAGCAACGGTAAATCCGGCACGCCCAGCGCGCCGTGTTCGAGAAGCGCCCGTGCCTGCACAAAATAATATACGCCATTGATGCGCGGCATCTGCGGCGAGAAAAAATAAATACTGCCGCGCACTAGCCACGCCGCGCCCAATACCAGTAACAGCGGCCAAAAAACGTCCTTTGTCGGCTCGGTTATTTGGCCTTCGTTGCAGGGCAGGGAAGAGTGATTCATGGATCGGCACTTTTCAGTTCGCGCATTTGGGCTTTCAATTCGCGCCCATGCACCAGCAACAGAAACGTCGCCATGAACGGCAAGGCAGGAACGCCTTGCGGAATAACTAACAACGACAAAAATCCGACACCAAAGGCCGCGCACATAGCAACGAAAGTTTTACCGTCAGACAGATGAAAACGACGCGCTCCGGCAAAATACAGAGCGAGAAAAATGAAGTCTCCGGCTCCGACAATCGGAATGGCACCGCCCTGGCCGATAATGCTCCATTGATAGGAAACATAGGGAAACATATCGGAGTGCAGTGTGACTTTCGAGGGGCCGGAATAAACACTGAAAATATCAGTGACCGCGCCGACAATAGCCGCCATGATAAGATAATTGGGCTTTTGCAGACCGCGCGCAACAAGCACTCCCGCGCCAATGGCCGCTGCTAAAACCCCCAAGTTTCCGAGGGCGAGAAACAAAAAATGGAATAAACTTTTTGTCGCGGGAATCAACACCGCGATGCGATTGCAGGCGATGTCGGCGACGATACCACCGGCAATCATCACCCACACACGTTGGGGGTGATCCGTTTCGCGCGAAAACAAAAACACCAGCCAGATGCCGACGATGGCTCCGCACCACGCCGTCCAAAATTGCGGATAAAAATTATTGCTCAATGGCAAACGCTGAGCAATTATGCCGAAGATTAAAAAACATACCAAGTAACACAGCAGCGAAGGCCACCAACGAGCCGGGGCAAAAATGCGGTGCATAAATTAGTGGGAAAATTGATGAAAGTCACCGCTCAGTTTCTCCGATTTCGCCTAGTTCCGCTGTCTGGTTTGCGCACGCCAGAGCTATTTAAGTGGTCAGGCAAAAGAAAAACGGCAGGAAGGTATGAGCGTCGGCTTCCAGCCTGCTTGTGTGAACTGGCTTTAGCAGGCTGGAAACCGGTGTCCCATACCGAAAAACATTTGCCTGACTACCTAAGGTGGCGGGCAAAAGAAAGAAGGAGAGTAGGGCTATGCGACTTTCTTTGTTATTAATTGTGGTTTTATTAGTGCTGGCGGTGGGGCAAACCGTATTTTATTACGGTCAATTGCCACCCACGATAGCGTCACATTTCGACGGCGCGGGACGGGTCAACGGCTGGCAGTCGAAAGCGGCTTTCTTTGGCATTTGTTGGTTTATCGTCGCTTTGAACATTGGCATCTTCGCGCCGTTGGGAATCATGCTTCGTCGCCTCCCGGTGCAGATGATTAATTTGCCGCATAGAGATTACTGGTTGGCGCCGGAGCGCCGTGACGAGAGTTTGACCGATTTAATGCAACACATGGAATGGTTCGCTGTCGCCACTCTGGTGTTACTTCTCGTTGTCATCCAGATGGTGATAGTCACGAATTTAAACGGCTCATCGGTTTTGCCACCAACGCCGTCATGGTTGGCGCTGGGTGGTTATTTTGTGTTCGTTTTTGTTTGGATGACGAATCTTCTGCGCCGCTTTGGAAAACCATCTTAATTACTCCGTGAAGGACACGAAAAGGCCGCGAAGATTGAACTTCGCGGCCTTTGTGTTGCTTCGTAGATGAAATTACTTCAACAATTCGCGCACCAAATCGGGGATTTCGCTGGGCAATTCGACGACTTTGGCACCAGCGGCTTCAAGGGCTTCGATTTTGGCTTGCGCGGTGCCTGCCGAACCACTGACAATCGCTCCGGCGTGGCCCATGCGTTTGCCGGGCGGCGCGGTTTTGCCCGCGATGAAGCCAATCACCGGCTTAGTCATCGTTTTAATGAATTCGGCGGCTTTTTCTTCGTCGTTGCCGCCGATTTCGCCGCTCATCACCACAGCTTTGGTCGCCGGATCGTTTTCAAACCAGCCCAAAACGTCCACGAAACTTGAACCGATAATCGGGTCGCCGCCAATGCCGACGCAGGTGCTTTGGCCCAGTCCGGCGCGCGTGAGTTCGTCCACGATTTCGTAGGTCAAGGTGCCGCTACGCGAGACGATGCCGATGTCGCCGGGCGTGAAAATATCGCCGGGCATAATGCCGATTTTGCATTCGCCGGGCGTAATCAGTCCGGGACAATTGGGGCCGACCATCCAACCGTTTTGCTCTTGCAAAAAACGGTAGCAGCGCATCATGTCTTGAATCGGAATGCCTTCGGTGATGCACACGATGCCGTTGATGCCCGCGTCCACTGCTTCAAAAATCGCGTCGGCGCCAAAAGGTGGCGGCACGAAAATCACGCTGGTGTCGGCACCGGTCATGGCGACGGCTTCTTTGACCGTGTTGAAAACCGGCACAGTGTCGTCGCCGTGTTCGATGAATTGCCCGCCTTTGCCCGGCGTGACGCCCGCTACGACATTGGTGCCGTATTCGATCATTTGCCGCGTGTGAAATTCTCCCTCGCGGCCCGTGATGCCCTGCACCAGCACTTTTGTGTCTTTGTTAATCAGAATCGCCATTCGATTCAGTCTCCTCTGTTGATTCAGTAATGCCTGATTCGTCTAATGCCTTTTTCAGTAAGTCGCTAACGTTTAAATGGGCAGCCCATTTTTCAAGATAGTCAAAATCAAGACTGAACTGCTGCATTTTCAACACGCCTAAAACATCATTCCACTGCCGGTCAGAAGTGCACCCTGTCATTACAAACCAGCGTAACTTGCTCAATACCAAATCTTCCGCAGATTGCACGAAAAAAGCAGGCGGATCATTGTCCATCGCTTCGGGTTCGCGCCGCAAGGCAACTTGCAAATGCCAATCGCGGGCAGGCGGAATGAAAAAGTCTATTTTTAATCCTGTTTCATGGTGTAGCAGATTAAAACTTCCATTCCGACGAATGGCATCACGAATCATTGGTTCGTCAACATAATAAGCGGTTGCCAAGAACTGCACGAATTCGGCAACGGCTTCCTGCGTGAGAAAGGCCACTGTGTCAATGTCCATCGTAAAACGGCTGTAACCATGTGTCAAACCGGCGACTGCCCCCACCACCGCATAAGGCACTGATAAAGTATCAAGTGCCTGCGCCACGGGTTTCATGGCAGCGCGAATTTGTTGACTTTGGTTTTGCATGGCTATTCGCGTTGCCGAGACGCGGCATAGCGGGAGGCTAACTCGTCTCCATAGTGAATACGCACCCACTCAACCATAAGCTGCTCACGCGACCAATCGGGGTGGCTACGCTCCAAACTATGCCACAAGGCACGCAACCCGTCATCTACCATCGCCAGACCACGCGCATAACGTTCCTTTGGCCCCATGCTTCGTAAACGATCAAATTGCAGGCGTTCAAATTTTTCGCTGGTATCGGGCGATTGCGTTTTGTAGGGCACAGTTTTTACCGCACCACCTCATCAAAGGCACTGCCTTCGACAGACATTTCGTGTTCGCAATAAAGACAGCGGCGATGGCGGCGCGACAGGGGACGATGACATTCAGGGCATTCGATGACGCTGCCCAAAACGCGGCCATCCATTTTGCCGTCGCGCAAATCAAGCGCGCTCACACGCTTGATAAGTTCTTCTTCGCTCCAGCCAGTGCTTTCGCTGACCAACTGCCACAGCGCCATGCTGAGGAGGGACAGATGATCCACGCGTTCTTCTAATTCACTCACGCGATCTGCCAGATTTTCGGTGCGACGTTGGCCTAATTCGCCTTGAATTTCGCTCTTGTCGCGCCAATCAGTGCGTCCTTTGATTAAACCCGAAAATGCCATGCAAAACTCCGTTGTTTACTTCCCGTTTACTAACGCCACAATTTTTTGCGCGCCTTCTTGCATTGTCGCGGCGGGCGTGAGCGCGCTGCCTTCGAGCAATGCCAAGCCTTCGGCAGCACGCGTGCCGGTTAAGCGCACCACAATCGGCACTTGAATGTTCATCGTGCCAATCGCTTCGAGCATTCCCTTCGCTACTTCGTCGCCGCGCGTGATGCCGCCGAAAATGTTGAAGAATATGCCTTTTACATTTTTGTCGAGCAACACGGTGTCAATCGCTTTGGTGACAACTTCGGCTTTGGCGCCGCCGCCAATGTCAAGAAAGTTAGCCGGTTTGCCGCCTTCGCGTTGAACAACATCAAGAGTCGTCATCACCAGGCCCGCGCCGTTGCCGATGATGCCAATGTCGCCTTCGAGACGCACATAAGTCAGGCCGCGCTTGTGCGCTTCGGCTTCAATCGGGTCATCTTCTTGCGCTTCCTGAAACTGCGCTAAGTCGGGATGACGAAACAGTGCGTTATCGTCAATGTTGATTTTGGCGTCCGCCGCGATGAGTTTGCCGTTGCCATCCAAAACCAGCGGATTGATTTCGGCCAAAGAACAATCGAAGTCGTTGTAAACCTTGAAAAGCGCCTTCAAAAACGGGCCGATTTGCTTGACAGCGGCAGCGGGCAATTTCGCATCGAAGGCCAGTTGGCGGATTTGAAAATCCATCAAGCCAAGCGCCGGATCAAGATGCAATTTGGCGATTTTTTCGGGCGTGCTGGCAGCAACTTCTTCGATGTCAATACCGCCCGCCGCGCTGACCATGACGATGTTGCGCCGCGCGGCACGGTCAGTCGTGATGCCGATGTAATATTCTTCTTTGATGTCGCAGGCCTGCTCCACGAGGACTTCGCCCACCGTGAGGCCTTTAATGTTCATGCCGAGAATTTTCTCGGCGGCTTCGCGCGCTTCGTTGGGCGTTTTGCCGAGTTTGATGCCGCCCGCTTTGCCGCGTCCACCAACATGGACTTGCGCCTTGACAACCACCGTGCCACCGATTTCAGCGGCAACGGTTTTCACTTCGTCGGGCGTGCGAGCTACACGGCCCGACGGAATCGGCACGCCATAGCGCGCGAAAATTTCTTTGGCTTGATACTCGTGAATTTTCATGTTTGTCCTTTGTCCTTTGTCATTGGTTTTCACAAAGGGACTAATGACTACCCACCCTGCTGCAAACGATGCACTTCGGCAGAAAAGCGCACCGTATCTTCAACAAAGCTGGTAATTTCGGCCTCTTCGCTTAAAACGGCAATATGTTCTTCGGTTTCAGCGATAGCGGCGCGCAATTTTTTGCGCAGCGTGTCATCTTCGGCCACATCTAAATCGTCTTGCAACATGGCGCGGCGTTTTTCGAGCGCGCGTTTCAATTGAAACCATTCCGCCGCGCGCGGTTGGCCTTCGAGTGCCTCGTCAATGGCTTCGTCCAGTGCTATTTCGTGATCTTCGTCGCGTGGTAAATCTTCCTGCATTTTCGTTTCCGTTTCGTCCCGTCGTGGGGAAGCAACCCCAGTATAGCAAGGACTGTTCAGATTAGACTGTGAAGCATATGGCACTTCCACCTCTCTTGAAAACTGAACTGCAAAAGGCTCATCAAGTGTTGCTTGATGATTTAGGTCATTCCTTAACGCCACGACAACGGTATAGGATTTATCGTGCTTTAGAGTCTTTTGATGACGATTCGACGCAGTCTTTGCGAGATCATATCAGTTCACGGCGCATCAAGTTGGACATTCTGTCAATTCAAAAAGTGCTTCCTCTCTGGACAGGGTTTTTTCCCCACGACACTTTACTCCCACGTGCCATGAAGGTTATGGAGGATTCTCTGTCAGGACTCACGACACGCGAATTAGTTAAGGAAACGTGGCGAAGTGTGAACGATGAGAGCGAGGATATAGCTTATGGTGATCAAAGCCATAGATTTCAGCGTAGAGTCAGGATCTTGGTTGCAGTTAGAAGATGCCTTGAGGAAATCTGGGTAAAGGGGGATGCTTTTGCACACGCTATGGAAGTTGACTTCAAAGATCAAAGCCCGATTGCATTAGACTCTTGGACTTCAGATGCGGTGCAATGGGCAGCAGATGCTTATAGAGATAATGAGTCAGGCGGTTTCGATCAGAATAGGAGCCTCGAATTCTGGATATGGTGGCTGGACGAAGCCGTGCCTGCCGCATGGCGCGTTTTTCCTGATTAGATAACCCCCTTGGGCAGATGTTAGCGAGAAATCGGGCGCCCACTTGTGGGCAGGATCGAAGAATCTTTTCTGCGGCCCAAAGCACGGCAAGATTCCTCAACTGCAAGACCTGGCGCGACACTATCGCGTCGCTTCCGAGCCTTTCCGCTCGGAATGACACGCATATTTTTACAAAAAATCTCATGCAATTGCCTTGGGGCACACGCCTTGCCCGTTGCCTTTTCATGCCGCAAACAACAAAGAGTCAACCAACATGGATATGGGAAGGGCAACCCGCGAATCTTATCGGCGCGGCCTTGCACAATGGGCACAAAGCGCGCGATGAGGTGGCGGCGCACATGGCGTTGCCTGATGCCGAGCGGCGGCGAGAAGAAGACCCTTTCACCGGCCAAATCGCACGCGTGCTGCCGTATCATGTGGTGGCTTCGCAATCGCGTTTTGAAGTGGATTTCAACCGGCCCCGCGAGGGAGCCGTTTACCGCGTGCCGAGCGATGCTTGGGGACTGCAAGTTTGGGATGGCGAACTACCGAACGAAATTGTGCAGCGTTCGCTGGCGCTGTATGAGGCCTTTTATGATGAGGCCGACCACAATTTAAGGAAAATCGTGGCACAATTTGGCGGCTTCGTGATGTTCGATACACATTCGTATAATCATCGCCGCGACGGAATCAATGCGCCCCCGGCTGATGAAGCCGCTAATCCTGAAGTCAATATCGGCACCAAATCGCTGGGCGACGAAAAGTTTCGTCCTCTTATTGAGCGATTCATGGCTGATCTGCGCGCTTTTGATTTCGATGGGCGCCATTTGGATGTGCGCGAAAACATCAAATTTGGGGGCGGCGAATTTTCTCAATGGATTCATCGCACCTTTCCGCACACGGGCTGTTCCCTTGCCATCGAATGGAAAAAATTCTGGATGGACGAATGGACAGGCCTGCCGGATAATCACCAATTAGAGCTGATTTGTCGCGCCACGCAAAGCACTTTGCCGGGCGTGCGCGAAGAATTGGCGCGCTTGGCGTTTTGACTTTTTGCATCATGCCAACGAAAAAACAGCCTTCTCAGAAAACGCTTCTGTCCGCGCGCGATGGCATTACTCCCGAATTTGTCGCCGAGGTTTGCCATCGTTTAAAAAGCGGCGCCCGCGTGCGGCGCACTTTGCCCGGCGGACGCCTGCATATTGAAGGCGCGTTACCTTTTTTGCTGGTTTATCGCGTGCGCGATGACGACGCGGGCACCGGCCATTTGGTGCGCTCTGAAGCCTCTTATCTCATCGCGCCGAGTTCTGAAAAGCACGCGGTAGGCACCGCGCATTTGATGGAGGAAGTCACCAAGACCTTAGCCGACGAACGCGGCGCCTTATTGATTATCGAATTGTGGGCGCGTGATGAAACCATCGCTCAATATCCGCGCCCGGCTTGTTTTCGAGTCCTTACTTCGGGTCTTGATTGGCACAACGATAAAACGCCGACTGCCGCGCTGCATTTACACGAGGCTCTGGGTGCAATGCTGTTACCCGGCTTTGTCGTTGGCGCCGAATTGCGACACGAAAAACCGGCGCCGCCGGGCCACGAACCTTTGCTTTCGCCAGAAGTTGCCAGCGCGCGTTCGACGCTGATTATCGGTCTCGAAGTGCCGCCAATTTATCGAGAAACACCGGAAGGCCCGCTTTATCCGGCGGCATTGCGACAATTGCGCCGCCAGTTATCAACCGCTTTGGAAAGCACCTTCGCCGAATTTATGCGGGTGCAAACTGCCGAGCAACCCAAAGATTTTCGCGCTTTGGGACGTTCCGCGCCGGTTAATGCCGCGTGGGATGCAGACCGCGATTTGGCCGAAGTGGGTCGCCGTTTCAATTTGCTGTTGTCCGTCACGCCGGTCAACACCGAAGAAGAATGGGAAACGTTTTGCACGCGAAAATACCGGCGCACGCCGACGTTTCATTATCGCCTGCTGCCTTTCGATCCTGATTTGCTGAAGCGTCAACTTTACAAAATCAAAATCGAAGAAGTCGAAGACCCTACCTTGCAGCATTTACTGCGCATCAAGAGAATTGAACTTGATCGGCAAATTACATTGCTCGAAGACCGAGACACGCCGCGATTTTTGCCGGGCAGTGTGGCGCTATATGGCAAAGTCGAAGATTCTCTGTTGCAGTTAGCCGAGCGATTGCTAAACGAATTGCCAGTGGGCCGCGTCGTGGAAACTACAGGCTTTCATCAAGCGCCGGAAATAATGGACGCCAGTGCATTCGCGGCGCTGGCCGAAGCCGAAATCGCCCATTTGCGCGAACGTTATCCGGCTTGCAAGGCGCAAGTCGAAATTCGCCCTGATTTGCCGGGCCTGTTAGTGGCCTCAGGTGACTTGTTAATTGGTCAATCCTTCACGGTTTCCGTTGAACGCGCGCCAGCATTATTGGCGCATGAAGTCGGCACGCACGTTGTCACTTATGCCAATGGCCGCGCGCAGCGTTTGCAAATGTTAGCCAGCGGTCTGCCGGGTTATGATGCCTTACAGGAAGGCACGGCGCTTTTAGCAGAGCATTTGGTGGGCGGTTTTCGTGCCTCACGTTTGCGCTATTTGGCGGGCCGCGTGGTGGCAGCGCACAATGTGGAACACGGCGCCGATTTCATCGAAACCTTTCGGCAGTTGGATAAAAAATATGGCTTCGGCAAGCGCAGTGCGTGGAATATCACCATGCGCGTGCAACGCAGTGGCGGTTTCACCAAAGACGCGGTTTATCTGCGCGGCTTGGTGCAATTGCTAAAACTTTTTAAGGAATCGAATCTTGACCTCGATTTGCTCTGGAGCGGTAAGGTCTCGCTGGATGAAATCGAAATTGTGCGCGAACTATTTCTGCGCGGCATCCTGAAACCAAACGTATTGCGCCCGGCGTTTTTGGACACGCCGGAAGCGCAGGCGCGCCTGAAAAAATTGCGGCGCGGCGCGACGGTTTTTAATTTGCTGAATTAGGCATTGGAACTTTGGAGAATTAATGAAATTAGGCTTGGTCGTTAATCAATTTGCAACCGAAAAAGCCATTTATGCCACCACACGACTGGGTTTGGCTGCTTTGCGCGCTGATCATGAGGCATGGACGATGGATGTCGGCTCGTTCTGGCAGGATAGCGATGGCCGTTTGCGCGCCCGTGCGTATCGCGCACCCAACAAAAAATATCAATCGAGCAAAACTTATTTCGAGGCGCTGCAAGAAACTGCAGTGCAGGAAATTTTTGTGGACGAACTCGACATTCTCATGCTGCGCAACGACCCGGCGGAAGACATGGTGGAACGTCCGTGGGCAGCGGCGGCGGGCATTATCTGGGGCGCGATGGCAGCCTCACAGGGCGTTTTGGTTTTAAACGATCCGCATACTTTGGCGCAGGCCATCAACAAAACATATTTTCAACATTTTCCGCCCGAAGTGCGCCCGAAAACCCTGATTACACGCGAAGTCGAAGACGTGCGCCGCTTTTACCAAGAAAACAAAGGCAATATCGTCATCAAGCCTTTGCAAGGTTCGGGCGGCGCCAGTGTGTTTTTAGTCGGCAAAGGTCACGAAGCCAATCTCAATCAAATGATAGAAGCCATCGTGCGCGATAGCTATGTTGTGGCCCAAGAATATTTGCCGGATGCCGCCAACGGCGATGTGCGCCTCTTCGTTATGAATGGCCAGCCATTGGAAGCCGAAGGGGAAGTGGCCGCCTTCCGCCGCGTCAACAAAAGCGGCGATATGCGCTCAAATATGCACGTTGGCGGCCAAAGCGAGGCGGCTGAAATCACCGATGCCATGCGGCTCGTTGCCGAAATCGTGCGCCCCAAACTTGTCGCTGATGGCCTGCATTTAGTCGGCCTTGACATCGTCGGCGATAAATTGATGGAAATCAACGTTTTCTCGCCGGGCGGCTTAGGTTCCGCGGAAAAACTCACTGGTGTTGATTTCTCTGCCGCCGTGATCGCCGATTTAGAACGCAAACTTTTCTACAAAGAACGTTACGGCGCTCGCCTTGAGAATCAAACCCTGGCGACTTTGTGAATGCCATCAAACCAGTTCGCCAATGGCAGCGAACTGGTTTTTCAGCGCCGGATACAGGCTGCGATAAATGGCATAGTATTTTTCATACAACTCCGCATCAGCCGTGACGGAAGTTTTTCCAGTCACTTTGATGGCTGTCGAACACGCTTCTTCCACGCTGGAATACAAGCCCGCGCCGACGCCAGCCAACAGCGCGGCACCCAAAGCCGGGCCTTCATCAATATTGATAGTCGAAAGCGGTAGGTTAAAAATATCGGCCTGAATTTGCCGCCAGAGATCACTGCGCGCCCCGCCGCCACTGGCGCGCACGTTGCCAATGGAAACGCCCATGCCTTTCAGGATTTCCAGCGAATCGCGCAATCCATAAGCGACGCCTTCCATGACCGCGCGGCCTATATGCGCCTTGTTATGGCGCACCGTCAAGCCAATAAAGGCGCCGCGCGCGTGCGGATCGGGATGCGGCGTCCGTTCTCCCGTTAAATACGGCAAAAATAGCAGTCCTTCGCTGCCAGCGGGCACGGTGGCCGCTTCGCGCGTGATGAGTTCATACGGGTCCATTTGCATCAACGCGGCGACTTGTTTTTCCGAATGCGTGCAAGTGTCGCGATACCATCGCAAACTGCCGCCCGCCGAAAGCATGACGCCCATGACGTGCCACTTATTGGGCACCGCATGACAGAAGGTGTGAACACGCAAATCGGGATCAACCGCAGGTGTATCGGCAAAAGCAAAAACCACGCCCGAAGTGCCTGTTGTGACCGAAATAATGCCGCTTTGCACGATGCCGTTGCCCACCGCGCCAGCAGCCTGATCGCCGCCGCCGCCTGCGACGGGCGTGCCTTCTTTGAGGCCCGTCGCAGCGGCGCCCGCTTTACTGATTTGGCCGCTAATTTCGCAACTTTCATAGACCTTCGGCAAGTGTTCGGAGGGAATGCCAAGTTTCAGCAAAACGGCGTTGCTCCAACGGCGCTCTGGCACGTTTAAAAGGCTTGTGCCAGAGGCGTCGGAAACTTCGGTGGCGAATTCGCCAGTCAGCTTGAAGCGAACGTAATCCTTGGGCAGAAGAAGCATCCGCGCCTGTTCGTAAATCTTCGGTTCATTGTCGCGAACCCAGATGATTTTCGGCGCGGTGAAACCCGTCAAAACCGGATTAGCGGTTTCTTCAACGAGCAATTTTTTGCCGACAGTATCGGTGATGTAATCGCATTGTGCCTGCGTGCGTTGGTCGCACCACAAAATTGCCGGGCGCAGCACCTTGTCGCTTTTATCAAGCATGACAAGGCCGTGCATTTGCCCGGAAAGGCCAACGCCCGCCACATCTTCCGCAGGCACCGTTTGCAGAACCTTTCTAAGGCAGGCGCAGGTCGCGTCCCACCAATCTTCCGCGCGTTGCTCGGCCCACAACGGTTTCGGTGTGGAAAGCGGATATTCCGCCGATGCCGTGGCCGCGACTTTGCCTTTTTCGTCAATTGCTAACACCTTGGTGCCGCTGGTGCCAATGTCAACGCCAATTAAATAAGCCATGAATGCTCCTCAAGCAAGAGGTTATGCTGCTCTTAGCCCATTTTAACAGGCCAACTTACAGTCCGGCACCAAATCAGCGAAACTTACTGTAACAAACTGGGCCTCGGAGGGAAAAATGTCTGTCTTGAAACTGGACAAAATTGCGGATGCGCTGCATCAATTGAAGGGCTGGCAATACGAAAACGGCGCACTAACCAAAGAGTGGGATTTCGACAATTTTGGTGAGGCGATGGCCTTCATCAATTCCATCGCGGAAATGGCCGAAGCGGCGAATCATCACCCCGACATTGTTATCAATTACAGCAAGGTGCGGCTCACGCTTTCCACACATTCGGCGGGCGGCGTGACTAACAATGACGTCGCTCTGGCAAAGCAGATCGAAGATGCTGGCATCGGCGCCCGCGAACGGCGCGGCAAAGATCGTCGCGAAGAAGAACGCCGCGTCGAGGAGCGAAGGCAAGGCAACCGCCGCATTGGGCCGCGCCGCAAAGAAGGATAAAGAGGAACCCAGAGCGTGGGCGACGAGCCAATGACCTTTAATATGGCCCGTCGCTCACGTTTTTCTTGAAACAAAACAGTGAGATGAAAATCACGAAACTTACTTTTTTTGTGATTTTCGTTTTTTTGCGGATTTCGCTGCGTGAGACTCAAGAAATTGCATCCAGTAGCGTTCCAATGCCGTTTCACCGGCTTTTACTGTGTATGATTCTAAATCGTCGAAATCAAGAACGTGCCACAAGAATCGTGCAATAGCGACCTTTTGCGGCGCATCCAATAGTGAATACTGCATCATGCTATAATCCCACAAAGAATCGTCTTTTGGAGGTGGCGTCAGGTGGAAAAATAAACTTCCACCATAGTGGTCTGCCAATGTTTGAATCATCAAGGCCGGAATATAAAAGCGCATACTTTCGGCATCGCCATGGGACAAATAATTGTATTTGCTCAGGTCATCCACCGTCAGCGCTCTCCAATTGTGAGTTTCATCTACGGATTTTAGATTCCGATACTCTTGCCGCGATATTTCGCGTCCTTGTTCGTCGCAACCATAATTATCCATGATCTTCATCTGACGCAAACTGGGGCCATTGCCCAGCACGACATGACCGAACGCTTTCTCGATTTGCGCCACGATTTCATCTGGCTCCAAAGCAACGATGAGATGCCGGATACGCACCGGAATGCGATGAGTGTCTATGCTGTTCTTTCGCACGGCGTCCAAGACAAATTCTTTGGCGGCTTGGATGACTTCTGGTGTCAACTGGGGATATTTTGCGTAAAGCTGTTGTGCTGTTCGCCCGGCGGATAAATTATCCAGCACAAACTCCACGGTAAGATGCGTGCCAGCCACAATGGGTTTGGCGCCCAAAATGTTGGGGTCGGATATGATCAATCCTTGCTTCATAATCTTCACCTACAAAGCAAAACAGCGAGATGAATTTTCATCTCGCTGTTTTGCATTGGCGCTGCTTATTTTTTCAGTTCGCTTTCAATGGCGCTGACCAATGCCGGATCATCCGGCTTGACTTTCGCTTTGAAACGGGTGACGAGTTTACCGTCGCGGTCAACAAGGAATTTGGCAAAATTCCAGTCCACATCGCCTGCCAATTTCGGATCGCCGGCGCCAGCCGTGAGTTGCTTATAAAGCGGCGCGATGTCGTCGCCCTTGACGCTGATTTTCGAGAACATATCGAAGGTCACGCCATAGTTTTTCTTGCAGAACGTGGCAATTTCGCCATCGCTGCCCGGTTCTTGCGCACCAAAATTATTGGCGGGAAAACCAAGAATCGCCAGACCTTGATCCTTGTATTTCTCGTGCAGCTTTTGCAAGCCTTCATATTGCGGCGTATTGCCGCAACGACTGGCAACGTTGACGAACAACACAACTTTGCCCTTATATTTCGACAAATCCACGTCTTGCCCGCTCAGGCTCTTCATGGTGTAATTCAAAACCATCTGTTTCTCCTTCGCTACGTCACTTTTCGTTTCGTCACTTTTCGCGGCATAGGGCGCGGTCATGCAACCGGCCAACATTAAAGCGGTGGCCGCGCTCCATAAAATCTTTTTCATAAGTCTCCTTTACCTCACTTGACGGCCATTTTCGACAATGCTCAACAAGGCGCGTTTCGCCGCGTTGTCATTGGAGATTGTAAGTGCGTGAAGAAAAAACTCCCGCCGCATTGAGCGACGGGAGTTTTTATCAGGCCAAGTTGGCTTTAGAACCTGTTGCTTAACGCTTGCAAATTCGTCACAGCGTTGGGAAATGGCGTGTCGTAATTTAGTGTGCGTCCACCAGTTCCATCAAATCCGCCCCACATATTGTAAGGTGTCATTGTGGCTTCTGGCAGGAAGGACTTAACGTGCCCATCGCCGAACAGATAATTTGCCGATTTCAGGTGTCCGGCAAAACCTTGATCCCAGTTATTGGCACCAGTCCACCATGGCGCGCCATAGTCTGTCCAGTTTTGCAACTGAATCTCCGCCACGATGACTTTTTGGGAGATATTGTTAATGTCTGACATCCCAGGTGTCAAGCTGGCATCACCGCTTCCAAAACGAGGATTGTAACCGTAGGAACGGGGAATCGCCGGATAGGACACGCCATCCACCGTCGCAGCCGCTGTAACGACGTTGGTGCCTGCTGTGTTGGAGGGGCAACGGAAAATCTGCACACTCTTGGTATACGGATAGATTACCTGTTGCCAACGTAACACCGCATAATTGCGCCAGGGGAACTGCTCATCGAAGTCCTGCGTGTATTGCGCGATGCCGATGCCGATTTGCTTCAGGTTATTGGCGCAGGACGACTTGCGCGCGTTTTCGCGGGCACGGGCGAAAACCGGAAACAAAATAGCCGCGAGCAACGCGATTATCGCTATGACGACCAAGAGTTCGATCAGGGTGAAGCCTTTTTTCTTTCCAAACATGATGACCACCGGAATCTAAAAGTGTATTTGCCTCTGGACAACTTGCGGCAAACCATGGTTATTATAGCCAAGCCTACGGAATTTCAAACAAAAATTGACGGGATAGTTCTGTGAGTGATTCGTGAAGAACCTAAAGGTGATGAGGTTGGCAGGATGATTTGGCTCGTATTTCGCCGCGTTGTTGTGTGGCCTTTAATTATGGCTGCTCCACAAAACGAAAGCGCCCACGTTAATGAAACGCGGACGCTTTTGTTTACTCGCTGACAACGATGGTTTACGGGCCACCTTTGGTGCGGTCTATCCACTTATTGCCTGCATCGAAATACCATTGGCTCGGCGTCATAGTCTTCACATGTCCATCACAGAAAGCCACATTACTGGCGTCCAAGTGACGTGGGGCTGGGCCTCCCCAGTTTCCATCCGTGCCCGTCACGTTACTGTTCTTGGCCGCGTTCTTTACTGTCGCACCTGTTGAACTTGCCAGAAACAGGCACCCATCTTTTTTGGGCTGATTCATGTCGGCGACACCGGCAGTTTGAATCCGGATTCCACCATCGGTAACGAAGACTAGTCCAGCGACGTTGGGAATGTCGGCGATATTGACACCGAGGTTCTCATTGTTATCCATTGTGTCCCAGTTTCTGCTGTAACTAAAATGAAAGCGGGGCACAAAGCCGGGTGCGGTTGTAGCACTAGCAAAACTCATAGCCGATGTATTGCTGTCGCTGGGACACTGAAAAATCTGTGTGCTCTTGACGTATGGCTGAACCAACTGATACCACATGGTGTTGTTAGTGCCGTCTGGCTTGTCCCACGCAGGCGGATACATCTCATCGTAGTCCTGCGTGTATTGAATCACACCAGTCATGATTTGCTTGAGGTTATTCGAACAAGAGGACTTGCGCGCATTTTCGCGGGCGCGGGCGAAAACTGGAAATAATATCGCCGCGAGGAGCGCTATTATCGCTATGACGACCAAGAGTTCGATCAGGGTGAAGCCTTTTTTCTTGCTAAACATGATTACCATCCAAAATCTGAAAGTGTATTTGCCCCACAACAACTGAGGGAAACCACCCCAAATATACCCGAAAGTGCGTAAGGGCAAACTTAATTTAGATGGATAGTTTTGTGATAAATTAGTGGGAAATCTAAAGGTTATGAGTTGGCAGGATAGTTTGGCTCCTCAATCAAATTTCCTCCAGTTTTACAGAGCGATTGCCTTCGTTAAGCGAGCGAATGGCGGCTTCGATGACACGTTGGGCATAAAGGCCATCTGCGCCAGAGCCGTCTATGTCCTGCGGTGTGGCGCCGCTTGCCACTTGTTCCAAAAAGCGATGAATGCGTTCGCGAAAGGTGTCATCGAAATCGCGGAAACCACCGAACACCGGATTCGTGACAACACGCTTTTCCAGTTCGCCCGCCGGAAAAAATGTGGCTTCGCGCCACATATCGTCCACCACGAAGCGGCCTTTGGTTCCGGCGACTTCGCAACGTTCCATCGGATGACCGCGCGCAATGTCGTAGCTGGAGGTTAAATGCCCGACGGCGCCGTTTTGGAACTTCATGTTGAACGATGCTGTTGACCAAAAATTGCGCCCGGAGGCTTGCAAAGCAAAGCATTGCACGGCTTCAATCGGGCCACAAAACCACACCATGATGTTCACCGAATGCGGATTGAGTGCCTTCAAATGGTAATTCACCGATTCCATGTGGCCGGGCCTGCCAATCCACAGCGCCATGTTGCAAAAAAGCAGTTCGCCGAGGCGGTCTTCGCCGAGCCATTTTTTGGCCGCGTAAGCCGCTGGCGTGAAACGATGATTGAAATCAATGGCGAAACAGCGATTCTTTTGCCGCGCCAATTCGACCATCTCTCTCGCGTGCTTGATGTCGTTGCTAATTGGTTTTTCGCATAGCACATGACAGCCATTTTCGAGCGCAAGCATGGTTGGTTCATAATGGTCGCTCGAATATTCATAGCCGCCCGTGGCGATGCTGACTAAATTGGGTTTCAAGTCGGCCAGCATGGTTGCTGCGCCATTAAAATGGGGCACGCCAAAGTTTTGTCCGGCGGTGGCGGCGCGTTCGTGATTTTTGTCGCACACGCCAACCAATTCCGCCAGATTGTCGGATTGATAAATACGGGAATGTAAATTGCCGATGGGGCCAAGCCCAATGACGGCCACGCGCAAACTCATGGTTGCCTTTCATTATTCCGACCTAACCCCCGGCCCCTTCCCTAGTCGCTCGCAAGCTCGCTAAGGAAGGGGAGTTTGCCCAAAACGCATGAGGACGAACCAATAAATTGGTTTTTCTAAAGCCTATTGCTCACGCTCCCCTTCCCTGCGAGCTTGCGAGCGAATCAGGCGGGTGCCCTTTGGGCAGGAGGCCGGGGGTTAGGTTTTTCAGCTTCTAATTGCACACGACAGAGGTCAAATTCTCCTTGAATCCCTTTTAAATTGGCGCAAAAGGTTTCGGGCCGAAGTTGATGTTCCTGAATCAGAGCGCGAACCCCCTCGCGTTCAGCAACTTCATCCGAAAAAACGATTTCGCCGCCTCGACTGACGCCTTGAATGCGCGCGGCGATATTAACGGTGCGACCAAAATAATCAAGCCTGTCATTCGCATTGATGGCAATGGCCGGGCCATGATGCAAGCCAATTTTAACGCTGATTAATTCATCTTTTTCTGATGTGGCATTGAAATCGCCGACACTTTTTTGAATCCGCAACGCTGCCCGCATCGCATCTTCGGGCGACTGAAAAACCGCCATCACGCTGTCGCCGATGGTTTTGACGATGGCGCCGTTGCAGTTGCCAATGATATCGAAAAGCCAGGCGAAATGGCGCCGCACACGGCCATAAGCGGGCGCATCGCCAATAACTTCATAAAGTTGCGTCGAATCGCACAAATCGGAAAACAACAGCGTCAGGCTTTCGATGCCAACGGTTTGGCCCGGCGCTAAAACTTCGCTCGAAAACAGTTCGCGAAATTCGCGGAGCGTCGTGATTTGCGCCGCTGTGACGGCGGAATCGTCCCACTCTTCCTTCTCCAATGCCAGCACAATTGGGCGTCCACTGCGATTCAAAACATCAATGCTCCCATCGGGCGCCGGAACCGTAAAATTGCCAGCCCAGCCATCGTTTGTGTAAGTCACTGGCCCCGTGGAAGCGAAGCTATCGCCAACTGGCAAAATATGATTCAGTTTCAGCACGCGCAAATGTAACTTCTGGCCGCTTAATCCCACATTGAAGTGCGCCTTTTCACCGCTTTCGACGCAGGTTTGTGCCACAATATGCGGCGTGGCAAACGGCCCGCCAATGCAATAAATTGCTGCCGACGCGGCGCGAATTTGAGGATGAACGGCGAAGCGCAATTCAACGTAGCGATCAAAGTTGGTTTCGTAACTCACGCCGCACAAATCGCAGTCGAAGGTGCTGGTCAGTTCGGAGAGCGTTGAATATTCGGCTTTGGACACGCGGCAGTGCGGACACATTTGGTGCCAACCGAGATTGAGAATTCCAATTTTTGTGGCGTGCAAAAACAAACGCAATACCTCGTTGAGCGGCACTTTCCATTGCCAAGCCAGCGGTTTCGGACGCAAGCCCGAAACTTCGTTGTCATCGCCTTCATGTAAAAGTTCAGCCAAGCGCGGAATTAATTTTTGATTGACTGGGGCCGATTTCAGACGCTCTAAAAGCGGCGCCAAGGCAGCGTCATTCACTTTTGTAAGGAAGCGATTGTCAGGCAGACCGCGCGCTTTTCCGGCTTCACGCGCTGCGATGGCATCGGTGCAATATTTCGCCGTTTTTTCGAGCGAAGTTTTCGCTACCAATGGAATAAACGCCTCACCAAGCCGATTGGCTGGTGTCATGTCGGCGAACACGGTAAGCCGTGTGCTTTGCGGGCCTGCTTCGGCCAGTTTTATACCGCCCCAGACGCGTTTTAGCGGTCCAGAATCATAGATGCGCAAGACCGCATATTCTTCGTTGCGCACCCAGTGAAACGGATATTCTTTCCAACTCACGGGAATGACTTTGTAAAATTTGGCTTTGGCTTCGCGCACCAGCAATGTGTCGTCACTACGCGGCGCCGTGAAATTGACGGCGGGCAATTCCAACACTTGATTAAGTCGTTCCGTGTTGGCTAATAACTCCCAAACCTCGGAGCGCGGCAAGGCGACGGTGCGGTCAATTTGAAAATGCCTCGCCGCGTTGCTATTCATTGCAGGTCATCTCTCAAAACGAAAAATTTCGGCGTCTGGGTTGAAACGGCCATTCAGAAAATCGCAAATAATGCGCGCGGCGACAATGCTGTAAGTGATGCCATTGCCGCCAAAACCCAGAGCAAACAACGCGCTGTTCCATTCAGGCGACGTGCCGATGAAGGCCAATCCGTCTTTAGTTTCCGAAAACGTGCCCGCGTAGGAAAACGCGATTTCGCTATCAATGCGTGGAAACAAGGCATCGAAACGTTTTTTCAAGCGACTAATTTGGCGGTGAAGCAGCGCATCGCGCGCCTGCACGCTTTTATAGGGCACGTCTTCGCCGCCTATCATGGCGCGGTCATCGGATGTAGAACGCGCATAAAAATAGGGCCGTGCCGTTTCCCAAATCATGCAGCGTTGCGGCCATCCCTCAAACGATTCCAGCGGCTCCGAGATATAAACAAACGTATTTTTAATCTCTGTGATACGCTGCTGCAACAGTTCTTGGGCTTCATAGCCGCACGCGAAGACGATTTGTCTGGCTTGCACCGAAAAACCGCGATTTGTTTCGAGTATCCAGCCATTTTTCTCGCTGAATTTCGTCACTTTTGTGCGGTCAAAAATTTTCAGGCCGCGCGTTGCGGCATGAGCCAGCAATTTGTGCGTGAGGCGAAACGCATCAATTTGACCGCCTTCGGGCGTAAACAGGGCATTCGGCGCCGAAAAGGAGGTGTTATTTTCGATGTCGCGCCGTGACCACAACTGCACCCCGAAACCGTGACGACAACGCACCTCGTATTCTTTTTCTATTCGCTTCGCATCGCGCCGCCGCGAAGCCATATACAAACTGGGCCGGGCTTCAAAATCACACTCATCGCCGACTTCGCGCGCTACATCGCGGATTTGAAAAATCGCCTCGCGGCAGAGTTGATAGGCCCGAACCGCGTGGTCTTCCCCCACTAAGTCAATCAATTGATGCAAATCAACATCAATTTCATAAAGCAAAAGCGCCGTGCTGGCACTAGTGCTGCCCATGCCAATATCGCGCTTATCCAACACCACGCAATTAGCGCCCTGCTTAGTAAGTTCGTGCGCGATCAGCGCACCCGTAATGCCGCCACCGATGACGGCAATTTCACACGTTAGGTCTTCTTTGAGCGGCGGATAAACGCCCAATAATCCATCGCGTAGCGGCCAGAACGGTGTTCCCGAAACTAAGTCCATTGGGCACCTTCAATGAGATTTCACCACAGAGGACACAAAATCTTTTTCCTCTTTAATATTTGCTCTGTGCGCTTTGTGTCCTTTGTGGTGAAATTAATGCTCTTTGGCTCGCGCTTCGTCCGATTTTTCGCTGCTGTGACCGGGGAAGGCTTTCGCGTTCGGATCAATGAAATTCTTGCAGTAATTCGCGGCTGTCGCGGCTTCGCCAAAACCTGTCGCGATCAGGTTGAGTTTGCCTTCAAAGCGGGCGATGTCTCCGGCGGCGTAAATACCGGGAATCGAAGTCGCCATGGTGCCGGGATGCACAACCACGCCGCCACGCTCAATGTCCAAGCCCCATTCTTTTATTGCGCCGATGTTGGCGACGAAACCAAGATTCAAAATCAACGCGTCGGGATGCAATTCGGTTTCTTCGCCGGTTTTGTTATGGAAAACCGTCACGCTTTTCAACGTGTCGTTGCCGCCTGTTTCAAAGCGTTTTACTTCGTGAAAAGTTTTTACTTCAACGGACGACGCCATCAGCTTGCGCACCGAATCTTCATGCGCGCGGAACTGATCGCGGCGGTGAATCAAGGTAATTTTTGTTGCGATTGGCTCAAGATTTAAAGCCCAATCTAAGGCGCTGTCGCCGCCGCCCACAATCAGTAATTCCTTGTCGCGAAACTGCTCCAAGTTCCTGATGAAATAAAACAGGCTTTTGCCTTCGAGCGCATCCAATTCGGGCATATTGGGCAATTTGCGCGGCGCGAAGGCGCCCACGCCAGCCGCGATGATGACCGTTTTGGTGCGATGCGAATCGCGGTCTGTTTGCAACGTGAATGTGCCGTCCGCGTGCCGTTCCAGACCTTCGACTTTTTCGCCCAGGCAAACCGTTGGGCCAAATTGCAGACCTTGTTCAATACAGGCCTCAATTAAATCTTTGCCGAAAATCTTGGGAAAACCAGCCACATCGAAGATGTATTTTTCCGGATAAAGCGCCGTAACCTGTCCGCCCAATTCGGCCAGCGAATCCACAATTTTGACGCTCATTTCGCGCAATCCGGCATAAAAGGAGGCAAATAATCCCGTTGGCCCGCCGCCAATGATGGTGCAATCGAAAATATCATTGGAAAGCGGCTGCGGAATGTTCATTTCGCCTTTGGGCACATCTTCGTCCGACACTGGCGCATGAACTGTTGCCGGTTGCGCTGTGGCTCCGGCGTGCGGATCATCCGTAATTTGAATATGCGCCTGGCCGATGTGAGTTTCCTGTTGTTCCTCTGGCACGTTCGCTCCTTTTTAATTCACCGCGGAGGACGCAGAGAAGAAGGAGAGAGGAGGCACGAGAATTGGGGTTTCAAGCTGTTCTCCATAACTCCCTATTTTTCGTATCTTTTCTTCTCTGCGTTTTTTGCGTTCTCTGCGGTGAATTATTTTTCTTGCGTTGCTTCGCTAATGCGTTCGATGATTGGCTTTTCGCCATTGTCGCGTTCGGTGCTCCAATGGCTTTGTGCGATGGATTCCGCCGACAAATGCACGGCATCAGGATCGAGATGTTCCTCTTCCGCCATCTTTTCGGCCAAATAACGCTCGGCTTCGATAGCGGCTTGGCAACCCATGCCCGCCGCGGTAATCGCCTGACGATAAACGTGGTCGGCTACGTCGCCCGCTACAAAAACGCCGGGCACTTTTTCGAGACATTGCATTTTCGCCGAAGTGCAAGCGGGCGAAGGCAAGGCGCGCGTGCGGCCATCATGTTCGAGGTAGCCGGTTTCGTCCATCTTCAATTGATTTTTGAACAAATCGGTGTTCGGCGTGTGGCCGATGGCGATGAATAATCCGTCCAGCGGTAACTCGCTTTTTTCGCCGGTTCGCGTGTCTTGTAAAATCGCCGCCGACATGACTTCTTTGTCCGTGAAAAACTTATTGGTTCCGGCCAACGGATGCGGTTTGCCGGTGATGTCCACCACGGCTTTATGGAGCAGAAATTCAATTTTCGGATTGTCCTGTGCCCGCTTGAGCATGATTTTTGAGGCGCGAAATTCTTCGCGGCGATGAATGATATAAACCTTGGGAATACCTTCCAAACGCGCTAAATAATTGGCCTCTTCCATCGCGCTGTCGCCGCCACCAACGACGGCCACAACCGCTTTTTGCCTCGCGAATTGGTTGCCATCGCAGGTTGCGCACGTCGAAACGCTGGTGCCGAAAAATTTATCTTCGGCAGCGATGCCAAGCCGCCGCGCCGAAGCTCCCGTTGCGATAATCAAGGCGCGGGTTTTGATGACGTTGCCGTTTTCCAGTTTCAGCGCATAAACCTCGCCGGGTGCATCGCACAAATTCACTTCGGTCACGAATTCTTGCACCATTTCGGTGCCGAAACGCAGGGCTTGTTCTTCCATCTTCATCATCAGTTCCGGCCCGGTGACGCCATGCCCGGTGCCCGGAAAATTTTCGATGTCGCTGGTGAACATCAACTGGCCGCCTTTGATGCGCGAGGTGGTTTGCTCGAAACTTCCAGCGATCAACAGTGGCGAAAGATTGGCCCGCGCCGTGTAAAGCGCCGCCGTATAACCTGCCGGCCCGCTGCCGATAATCACCACATTACGAATCTCGTTTTGGTTGTTATTTTCGTTTGACATTTCAGTTTCCTTTCGGAGAACGGCACGCCTCAGAAGGGCGAGATTATTTCGGGTTCCCTGCGGCATCACAAGATGGTATGCCACCAACCGGAGGTATAAAACTTCCGGCACTCGGCTTCGCCAATCGTCCTTCGGACGTTAATTGCAGTTCTCTTCTCGTGCGAAGCACGCTTGGATGCTTGGCATCCGGCTGCCGGAGGTTTTATACCTCCGAAGTGGTCTGCATTTGCCGCGCTACTGCCACGCAACGAATCAGGCCGTAATCTACTTCGTTATTCAGCGCATCGGCTACCGGACGCAAACCAGCGCCCGGCGGCACGGATTTTAGTGCGATTTCCACACGCTGACGCAAGGCATCAGGCACCAAGACTTCCAGTGTTTCGCCTTCCAACAAACCATCGCGCAGCAATTGTTCGAGTTCGTTCCAAACCATGCTGGTTTTCACTTTGCGCGCACGGGCGATTTCTTCGATGCTCATTCCATCTTGCAACAGTAGGAAAGTATCGGCAACTTCGTTTGGCGTGATTTTTTGTAGGGACGGCTCCCCGTGGCTGCCCTGGGATATAACCAAATCAGGGCGGCCATGGGGAGCCGCCCCTATCGCTGCATCTCCCCTGAGAGCCACCGGCGCACTTGAACCTTTTAAAACGCCTAAAAGTGCCGCGCCGTATTTTCTTAATTTCGCGTCGCCGATGCCGGTGATGGCGCGCAATTCGATTTCGTCGCGCGGCAGCATTTGTGCGATTTCTTGCAAAGTGCGGTCAGGGAAAACGCAATAGAGCGGCACGTTTTCGGTAAAGGCTTGCGTGCGCCGCCAACTTTTTAGCTTTTCAAAAACCTTGTCGTCGGCAGAGTGCGAAATGCCGTTGTTGGAGTTGCTTGACGCGCGCGGTTGGCCCGGCAAAACAAGAGAGATTTCGCTTTTTGATTGCCATACTTCGCGGCCTGCGGAAGTGAGGGAGCAAACGTAAAAATCTTCTTCCTCCGCTTGATGCAACAAGCCTTCTTCGATGAGATGATCCAAAAACTTTTCCACTGTCGCGACAGACGAGCCGCGAAAGGCGCCGAAAAGCGGGCACGCGGCAGTGCGAAATTTTTCCAAGCCTTTGGAATTAGCGCCGCGCAACAATTGATTCAATTTTTGCTTGCCAATGTGCGGCCAAAGCGCATCCAAAGCCTGCAAAATGTGATGAATATCGTGGGGATTGAAATCTTTCGGAAAATCTACATGCTCGCGCCGCGCCGGACGCGATTCGGAAGTCTTTTGTAGCTGTGGACTATCGCAGTTGTCGCAGCAAAACGAATGGTCAATCGTTTCGTCGTCACCAAAATAATCAAGCATCAAGCGCCGCCGACAGTTAGCCGTGCGGCAATAGACCATCATTTCATCAAGGCGACGAAATCGCTCTTCGCGTTGGCGCTGCAAATCTTGCGCGACCAATCGAAAAATATCGGCTGGAAATTCACGGCTTAAAAGAGCGAAAGTTTGTGATTCAGCGCGTTCGTTTAAGCGATCAATCAAACCGCGCCGTTCCAATTCGCCGAGCGCGAGACGCGTTTTCGTTTCATTCCAATCGAAATTCGTTTTCCACCAACTGCGCGCGATATTTACGATGCCATCTTCGGCTTGCCTTGTGAGTTCCAGAAACGCGTTTTTGACATCGCCCGCCGTCAGCGCGTCGTTCTCAATAAAATATTCGCGCAAGCGGCGATCTCCGCCGGAAGTGAGAATCACGCAGCGACTTTTGAAACCATCGCGGCCCGCGCGGCCCGCTTCTTGATAGTAACTTTCGGGGCTGTCAGGATAGCAAACGTGAACCACAAAACGCACATCCGGCTTGTCAATGCCCATGCCGAAAGCGTTGGTCGCCACCAAAGTGTGAATTTCGCCGCGCAGCCAGCCTTCTTGCATCGAATTGCGCAGATAAGGCTCCAATCCGGCGTGATAAACACCGACTTTTTTGCCCTGCGGCGCCAAAGCACGACTGGCTAATTCGCCAAAACTCTCGCAAAGTTTTCGCGTCGGCGCATAAATCAAGCCGCTACCGCCCATTTGCGCGAGTTTCGGCAACGCGCGCCACAATAGATTTTCGCGATCATTATCGCCTTTGCAGCGTTTGACCGAAAAATGCAAATTGGGCCGATTAAAACCACCGACTAAAATTTGCGGGTCACGCATTCCCAAATTGCGCGCGATGGATTCCTGCACGCGGCGCGTGGCGGTGGCTGTGACAGCCATTAACGGCGGCTTGCCGAGACTTTCGACGACCTCTTTTAAACGCAAAAAATCGGGACGAAAATCGTGGCCCCATTCTGAAATACAATGCGCTTCGTCCACCACAAAACGCGCCGGACGGATGCCGCGCAGAGCATCCAAAAACGGCTGTGAGCGAAAGCGTTCGGGCGCGACATAAAGCAAGCGCAATTGGCCTTGCATTACATCTTCCAAAATGGCGCTTTGTTCGTTGGGATTTTGCAGCGAATTAAGCGAAGCCACGCCGAGATGCCCAAACGCGGTGCGCTCTTGCAATGCGGCGACCTGATCACGCATCAGCGCAACCAGCGGAGAAACGACAATAGTGACGCCCGCTGTGATGCCAGCGGGCAATTGATAGCACAGCGATTTTCCCGCGCCGGTGGGCATCACGACTAAAACGTCGCGGCCTTCGATGGCGGCTTGCACCGCCTCTTGCTGCAAGGCGCGAAATTCGCCGAAGCCGAAAACTTCGTGCAGCGATTGATGAAGAGTGGATTGGATTTCGAAGATTTCAGGCGAAGCAGGCACGAATTAGATTTTAAACCGCTGGCGCTTTCTTTTCCAACAAAAGGCGCACGTCGTGCAAAGATTCGCATACCTGCGTGGCCTGCGGCGAAGCCTCTAACAGATCAGGCACGACGACAACTTTCATGCCCGCCGCAAGGCCCGCTTGGGTGCCGGTGATGGAATCTTCCAAAACGAGGCAGCGATGTGGCTCAATATTGAGGCGTTGCGCGGCTAACAAAAAAATATCGGGCGCCGGTTTGCCATGACGCACTTCTTCGCCAGTGGCGAGGGCGTGAAAACGCAGAGTTAAATCGGTTAAACAGCGTAAGGCTGTGGGGCGCGAAGTTGATGTGGCGACAGCGCGTGGGACTTGCTGGTCTTCCAAAAAATCCAGCAATTCCAGCAGGCCCGGCTTGCGCGGAACGCCTTTTTGCATCAAAGCGATGCAAATTTCGCGGGCGTGATTTTGAAACTCTGGTAGCGGAAAATCGGAACCGAATTTTTGCAGCAGCATGGCTTCGCAATCCGACACGCGTCGGCCCACGAATGTCGCGTAAAATTCGTCGCTAATTTCGTGGCCGACGCGTTCGGCGGCGCCTTGCCATGCTGTGCGGTAAATCGGTTCGGTATCAAGCATCAGTCCATCCATGTCGAAGATGACCGCGCCCGGCAAACCGGAATCAAACATCACTGCTGCGATTGCTTTTGCGCGGCTAACATCAGCACGCCGGAAACGAACGAGGACATGGCCCATCCATGTGGCGCGGCCCAATAACGCTGCCCAGTGGGGCCTTGCATCAATTCGGGTAGAAGTCCGGTTGGCGTGGCACGCCGCAAAACCGTGAGCAAATAGGTTTGCGCTTTGCGCGTCAAAGCGTCGGCATCATCAATGTGGCCCAATTCACGCAAGCGCGCGGCGACGGCCAACGAGCAACGGGCCATCCACAGCGTGTTGACACAAGCCGGAACACCGCCCACATAGGCGTCCCATTCAAAGCGGCGAATGGCGCGTCCGCCTTCCCAATCACATTCGAGGCGATTCGATATTTCGCGCAGCGTTCCGACTGCTAATTTTAAATCGGCAGGGTTAGTCAAATCCAACAAGCCAAACGGTTCGATAGCGCCGAGCGAAGCCGAATCTACAATGTTATCCGGGTCGCCTGCGGCATTGAAACCGCGCACGAAATACTGGCAGTTTTTGTCGCCAGTGCGCACGAAATGTTTTAGCACGCCTTGCTTGACGCGCTCGGCGCCCTCGGCATATTTTTCGTCGCCCAAAACCTGATACGCCGTTTTGAAGGCCGCATAAATCGCTGCGTTGGAATAAGTGAACGAGCCAACGAAGGTTTCCCAAGTATCAAAGGCGTTGCCATGCACACCTTTGTCGGTGAGGCGCGAGAGCAAATAATCGGCGGCCAATCGCACCATTTCAATGTGAACGAGTTTGGGTTTGTATTTTTTGCCTTGCGCGGCGACCCATTTGCCATAGCCCCACAAAACGGCGCCCACCTGATCAATCTGCAACATATCGGGCGGCAGGCACCAGTTGGGGCCAACTTCGCCATTCAAAAAATAGCGTTGATGCCAGAGACCTGTCGGGTCTTGATGCAAGGCGCACCAATCGAAAATCCGCTCGGCAAATTCAGGGTAACCCGCATCCAGCAGACCGCTTAAATACTCGGCGCCATCGCGCGGCCAAAAATAGCCGTAACCACCGCACGAAATAAATTCAAAATCGAATTCCGGTGCGGCCAAAGCTACACCTTCCGGGCCAGTCAGCAGCGGCAGACACAGCAAGCAACGTTTGTAGGCACTCAATAATTCCGTAGGAATCGCCTCGGCATCGGGCAAGGCTTTGAGACCGGGTTTGAGCCACGCCTCATCGGTGCGACGGCGCGCTCGCAGATGCTCGGCGAAGATTTTATCCTTCGCGTCATTCCAGTTTTCAATGGCTTCTTGCTGGTTTTGTCCGAGGGCGAAAACCAATTGGCGCGTGACCGTTTGGCCCGGTTTCAAAAGGGCGCGAAATCCAACCGCCCAACTGACATCGCCCAGTTCCAAATCCTGGCACCACAATTGACCGTTGGCCAAAGCATGATGCGCGTTGTGGCCCCATTCGAGACCAGCTTTGCCGCATTGCCATTGTTCCAACGCATCGCCGCCAATTACAGCGGCCACATCATGGTGGCCCTGAATTAACAAGTGACTGCCCCGACTAAAAGTAAGCGTGTTGCCAGTGCGAATGCCGCCCATGTTCCAGTCGCCATAAAGGAACACGCCTATAGAGCGCTGCTTTTTGCCGGTGTGCGAAACTTTGATTTGCCTCAGCAAAACCGGCGAATCATTGGGCACCAAGTCGGTGAACTCAATTTTGAGTTCCAATTCTTTGGAACTCAGCGTGGTAACGACGGCGTTGGAATCACCAAGATAAGCCTGATGACGGCTGAACTGCTCGTCATACGACCAAATTAGTGTTCCTTGTCCCACTTCTCCATCATAAATGCAGGGCAGGCATTCATGGATATTTTGTGCATGGTCTTTGTGTGGATAAAACCACGCCATGATTTCGCCGGATTCGCCCAACGTGACCAACGTTTCTTCGTTACCAACAACAGCAGACGACAAATAGACAGGCATGGAAACAATAATTCCTTAGGTTGCATTACCGCATCGCTACGGGTAGGGCTATTTTACAAAATATGCGCATCTCATGCCGATTGTATCGCCCCCGCTACTCCTAAAATGCTATAATTCGCTTGATGTTTGCCCCGTCCCGCCTGCGCTCTGGCGCGTTGATTTTTAGTGCGTTGTTGATCTTTTTCGGCCTCGCGTGTCGTTTTTATAACTTGAAGTGGGACGAAGGCGCGCACATTCATCCCGATGAGCGATTTGTGGTGATGACCGTGGTCGCTTTAAAAGCGCCCGCTTCGGTCAGTGAGTATTTTAATACGGAAGTTTCCGGCCTCAATCCCTTTCATACAGGCACCGATTTATTTATTTATGGCCAATTGCCGTTGAATTTGTGCAAGGTCATCGCAATGCATTGGCCGGGCAGTAATAACGCGCCAAGTGCTGATAATTACAATGACGTTTTGATGGTGGGCCGCTTTCTTTCGGCGCTTTTTGATGCGGGCACGGTTTTGTTGATAATCGCGATTGGTTGGAAAATTGGCGGGCCACTTTTAGGCGCTTTCAGCGGCGCGTTGTTAGCTGTGGTGCCGCTGCACGTTCAGCAATCGCATTTTTTTACGGTTGATAATTTCGCCACGTTTTTTCTGGTGGCGTCGTTTTACGCCTTGCTTTGTGCGGATAGAGACGCGAAGCTACGGCGGCTTTCCCCCGTTTTATGCGCCTTGTTTTTTGGTGCCGCGTGCGCCTGTAAAATAACGGCGGCGCTGTTTGGCAGTGCGATTTTCTTCTGGGCGATTTTTACTTATGGCAAGCGTGACTGGAAGAGAGGATTAGCCACCTTCGCGCTGATTCTGTTTGTCGCATTTTGGACGTTTCTTTCCAGCACATTGGGATCCTAAGCTTAGAATTCCACGTGGACAAGTTGTCGCG
>JADMIO010603880.1_pt1 | contig 88398 bp, 69 predicted proteins | sample 8958161 | NCBI WGS metagenome assembly JADMIO01 (sample SAMN16585339, study PRJNA669376) | soil metagenome | isolation source: Crop rotation soil | place: USA: Cullars Rotation, Alabama | collected 2011
GCCGCGACTTCAAGTCACGTGAATTCCAAGCTTCGGATCCCACTGTGCTGGAAAGGAAGGCGATCGAGCGGAACGTGCTCATCATCCCGGGGAATGTCTTCAGCGAGCGCGACACACACTTCCGCATCAGCTACGCGACGACGGACGAGAAGCTCGAGCAGGGCTGCCAGATCCTGTGCGAGCTCGCGGGCTGATCCGAATCGCTCGTGGCGTCGCGTCGCGTCGCGCGCGCATCGCCCGTGGCGCGCAAAATCCGGCGGGGGCGATTCAATCTCCGGCTGAATATCACGTTTTCTTCGACGTCGTTGCGCCTGCGCTGCACGAAATGCGCATCGCCTCCGAGAAGGGTGAGTGCGCGCTCAGCGCGCGCCGTGACGCGTCATCGAAACCAGTTCATTCCCTTACCGGAGGTCACACATGTTCGACGACATCCCGCGAACCGCGTGGCTCAAATTGGCGCACCGTGGCGCGAAATGGCGCGTTTTGGCGCACGCGCATCAAAATTGGCGGAACGAACCCACCGCGAGCATCTTCCTCCCTCTCCCTGCGAGGGGAGAGGGCGCGGGAGAGGGCCAGACGACCGATCCGCGGCAGCGAGAGACGTTCGACGGCGAACGTTTTCGCCCCTCTCCCCAACCCTCTCCCCTCGCGGGGAGAGGGAGAAAAGGAGAAATCGGCGGAACGAACCCACCGCGCAAAATCATCGCCGTAACACGTTGGTGCTCAAAGAGATCAGAACCGCCCCTTGCGCCCGACCAGCGTCTTCTCCAGCGTCTTCTCGAGCACGTCGCACACGCGGTTGATCTGCCGCGTCGTCATCTTGCTGAAGAAGGGCAACGCGAGCGTGCGGGCGCTGACGTATTCGCAGATCGGAAAATCGCCAGCTTTCGTGCCGAGCTTCTCGCTGACGTACGGTTGGAGATGAATCGGCGGGAAGTAGTTGTTGCAGCCGATGCCTTCGGCGCGGAGTTCGCGCATGACGTCGTCGCGGTCGCCGGGCTCGAAGAGGTCGTTGAGGCGGACGACGAAGACGAACCAGCTCAGGTGCGCTTCGTCTTCGCCGAGCGTCGGCAGGATCAGGTAGCGGTTGGTCATCAACCGCTCCATGTAGCTGTGCGCGACCTTGCGACGGCCGTTGAGGATCTCTTCGAGACGGTCGACCTGCGCGACGCCGAGCGCGGCGTTGATTTCGCTGAGGCGATAGTTGTAGCCGAGGCGCGCGTGCGCGAGCCAACCCATGCCGTCGCGGCCCTGGTTGCGGAGGCTGCGGCAGGTGGCGGCGAAGGTGTCGTCGTCGGTGACAATCATTCCGCCTTCGCCGGTAGTGATCTGCTTGTTCGGATAAAACCCGAACACCCCGGCGCGGCCGAACGAGCCGATGCGACGCTCGCCGACGACGCCGCCGAAGCCTTCGCAGCAGTCTTCGATCATGACGAGTTCGTTCTGCTGCGCGATCTGCTCGAGTTCGATCATCCCACCGGGATGTCCAAACGCTTCGACCGCGACGATCGCTTTCGTCTTGGGCGTGATGGCGGCGGCGACTTTGGTGATGTCGATGTTGAGCGTCTTCGGATCGATATCGACGAAGACCGGCGTGGCGCCGACGTACAGGACGCAGTTGGTCGAAGCGACGAACGAGAACGGCGTGGTGATCACCTCGTCGCCCGGCTTGATCCCGCCGGCGATCATCGCGCAGTGCAGGCCGGCGGTGCCGGACGAAACGCCGATGGCGTGACGCCGGGCGGCGATCTTCGCGCAGACGCGCTCGAACTCTTCGACCTTCGGGCCGATCGAGAGCGTCGGTGTTTGAAGCACGTCGGTCACCGCGTCGATCTCGTGACGCGTGATGTCGGGTTGGGAGAGAGGAATCGCTGCGGGCATATGATTTTCGGTTCCAGACGGCTTCGAGCGTGTCATCCTGAGCGCACCTAAGGATCTCGGCGAAACGAGAGACTTTCGGCTCCCGAGATCCTTCGCGGAGTACCGCTCAGGATGACATGCGGCGCGAGACGCGCGACGAGCGAGCGCGTGGCTCGCGAGGCGCGCCGTTTATTTCAACTTAAAACTGACGCCTTCCTGTTCCCACTGTTCGACCAGGCGTTTGAAGTCGCTGATCGTCGCGTTCAGTTCCCGGGCGGAATCGACGAGACTTTCGTAGAGCTTCGGATCGTTCACCAGCAGCCCCGCGGTGCCGTTGCCTTTATCGATCTTGGCGGTGATCGACTGCACGCCTTCGAGCACCTTGGCGATCTGCTGGAGGCGGTCGTTGAGCTGCTTGGCGACGTCGTCCACGTGCGCGCCGGTCTTCTCGATCGTCGTGCGGGCGCTGGCGACGGTGGCGCCGGCCTCGTCGCTCACCTTCTGCAGACTGCCGCTGACCTTTTCGATGTTCGCGCCGATGCGGTTGGCGGTTTCGCTCGCGCTTCGGAAGTTCGCGACCGCGGCCTGGAGATCGCCGCGCAGCTTCGGGTCCGAGACGAAGGTTTGGATCGACTTCACCGTTTCGTCGACGTGAAGCACGATGTTCGATTCGCGGAACTGTTTGCTGGTCGCCCGCAGTTCGCCGGCGAGCTCGGCGAATTCCGGCGGGAGGATGTCGAGTCCGACGAAGCGCGCTTTGAGCTTCGTGCCGGCCTGGAGCGTACCTTGCGGCGTCGGTCCGGTGAGCTCGAGGTTCAACGACGCGGCCGATCCGATCAGACCTTGCGAGCGGATGAGGCCTTCGATGTTGGCGGGCAACGGTGGCTTGACGTCCACTTCCGCGTCGATCGTCACGTGGATGGAGTCGGCGTCGCGGCTGACTTTCGCGATCCGGCCGACGTTCACGCCGCGATAGAGCACGGACGAGCCGTCGGCGATGCCGTCGGCGCGGTCGCTGGTGAACTGCACCTGCAACCGCGGCTCGATGAAGAGCGCCGCGGGCTTGTCGCCGAACTTGAGGATCATCCACGCCAGCGCGAGCAGGGCGCCGAGGACCGTCACGCCGACGAGGAGGTTCTTCCGATAGGAGGACATATCGCGCGCTTCCCTGCGAGATCGCGAAATGGACCGGACGCGGAAACTTGTATTCGCGTAAGGCTTATGATGCAAGCGGATGGAACACCTGCTTTGAATAACATCGGCTTGCTGGGGAGAAAGAAAATGACCGCCAAGACGCAAAGAGGCAAAGACGTGAAGAAAAACCACGCTTTGTCTTGCCTCTTTGCCTCGTTGCATCTTGGCGGCCTGTATTTTCTGTTGATGGTTTCGCACGAGGTGCGCGCCGCCGACGACATCCTCAAGACGTTGCGGCCCAACCACCCGCGCGTTTACGTGACCGACGATGATCTCGCGCGCGTCCGCGAATCGATCGATCACGATCCGCTCGCGAAGCAGTGGCGCGATACGTTGCGGGCCTTTGCGGCGAAGATGCTCGACGAGCCGGTGGTCGAGCACGCGCTGGTCGGTCCGCGGATGCTCGGGCAGAGCCGCGCGGCGCTACGTCGCATCAGCACGCTGGCGGGGATGTATCGGATCGACGGACGCACAGACAAGCGATTGGCGGATCGCGCGCGGGCGGAGATGCTCGCACTGGCGCGGTTCGACGATTGGAACGCGTCGCAGTCCTATCTCGACGTCGCCAAATGCACCAATGCGATGGCGATCGGCTACGACTGGCTGTTTGATGAGCTCTCCCCGCAAGATCGCGCAACCATCCGCGAGGCGATCGTCACGAAAGGGTTGAACGAGGGAATCAAGGCTTACGTCACGCGACATTGGTGGACGACCGCCGACCACAACTACGCGATCGTCTGCTGCGGCGGCCTGACCGCGGGCGCACTGGCGATCGCGGACGAATCGCCGGAGCTGGCGCGCAGCATCCTGGCGCTGACGCGCACGACGATCACGCTGCCGATGTCGCGCTACGCGCCCGACGGCGGCTGGCACGAAAGCCCCGCGTACTGGAACTACGCAACGCGCTACAACGTCTTCTATCTCGAGGCGCTGCGCAGCGCGCTCGGCACGGACTTCGGTCTGAGCGACAGCGCTGGATTCAGCGAAACCGGATTCTTCGGAATCCAATCGATCGGCCCGACGGGCAAGGTCTTCAACTACGGCGACGGTGGCGATGCGCCGGCGCCCGCGCCGCAGATGCTGTGGATGGCGCGACGCTTCAATCATCCGATCTACGCAGCCCACGAGCGCGCGCTCTCGAAAGATCGTCCCGACATCTTCCACCTGCTCTGGTTCGATGCCGACGGCAAGTGGCCGCCTAACACGAGCAACCTGCTTCCCACGGCCACTGCGTTTCGTGGAGTCGGTTGCGCGTTCCTTCGAACCGCATGGAACGATCCACAGGCGACGTTTCTCGGATTCAAGGGAGGTGACAATCGCGCGAACCACAGCCACCTCGATCTCGGTTCATTCGTCCTCGAGGCCAAAGGCGAGCGGTGGGCGATCGATCTCGGCGCAGACGACTACGACCTGCCCGGCTATTTCAACATCCACCGCTGGGAGTATTACCGCACGCGAACGGAGGGGCATAACACGCTGGTGCTCGACGGCTGTAACCAGGACCCGGAGGCGGTCGCGCCGATCGTCGGATTTGCCGCGCGGCCGCAGGGTGGGTTTGCGGTGGTTGATCTGAGCGACGCTTATAAGGTCGCCGCCCGCGTTTGGCGCGGCATCGATGTCTCTCGGGAACACGTGCTGATTCAGGACGAAATCGAACTTTATCGGCCGGTGAGCATTGTTTGGAACCTTCATACCCGGGCCGACGTATCAATCGTCCGTGAAGATCCTCGACGCCTGACGCTCAGGAGCCCGAAGGCGTCGATCCCTTTGGAGTTAATTGAGCCCGCGGAGGCGCGGTTTGAGGTCATTTCTGCCGATGCGCCACCGCCTCAGCGGCAGCAGCCGGACGTGCGCAATGTCGTCGTACGGCTGGCAGAGGGGCCGAAGTCGGTTCGCATCGTGGTGCGGTGTCGAACCTCCGGCGAGCGGGCTGAAGATCGACCCGCGATAACGCCGATGTCCCAGTGGATCGCCAATTCTAAAAAGTAGGAGAATTCAGAATCGCGCCTTCGTGGACAACTTCACAATCTCTTTTTCGTCTTACTTCATAGAGAGCGCGCGATCGCGAGCGTTGGACACGCACACGCGAGACGCGCACGACGCGAACGAAAAGGAAGGCATGAGGCGATGATCAAGGTCAAGCATTTGATGGATGCGTGCGAGGGCGACGACGGCCAGCGGATCTGGGTCGAGCCCATCGGTCTGTGCGCCGATCTTCGCGAGTGGTGCAAGGTGGATCACGTGATGTGCCACCTGGGCCCGCCCAAGCACGTGTGGAACTGGTTCCAGAATCACCCCGACGGCTACGAATTCTTCCGCGCCCGCTACCACGAAGCCCTCGAATCCAGCGCCTACCGCGACGCCCTGCGCAACCTCGCGAAGGCCGCGGTGAGCGAGAACTTCACGCTCCTGCACAGCGGCGAAGACGCGAACCACAACTCCGCTGTGGCGCTGCATGAGTTTCTGAGCGAGTTGGAAGCGTGGATGAAGGACTGACGGCAAACCCGAATCACGAAACCAGAAATCCGAAAGAATGATGAAACCCGAATGACGAAACAATGCCGTCGTTCGGGTTTCGTGCTTCGTGATTCATTCGTGATTCTGGTTTCGTGATTCGGAATTCGTTGCGTCTTGTCAGCCCTCACCCGCCCCTCTACGCTCATCATGTGCTTTCGTCCGAGCAGTTACTCGAAGATCTCACGACCGAGCAGCGTGCTGCGGTCACCCACACCGACGGCCCGCTGCTGATTGTCGCCGGCGCGGGCAGCGGGAAGACGCGGGTGATCACGCGACGCGTCGCGTACCTGATCAGCCTCGGCATCCCGGCGCCGTCGATTCTCGCGATCACGTTTACGAACAAAGCTGCGGGGGAGATGAAGGAACGCGTCGGGAAGGTGCTCGAGCGCCGCCTGCGCGACTTCGGCCGGCTCGATCAGCCGTGGCCGACGATCTGCACGTTTCACTCGCTGTGCCTGCGCATCCTGCGGCACTACGGCGAACGGCTCGGGCTGCCGGCAAACTTCACGATCTACGATTCGGCCGATCAAACCCGCGTGATCAAGGAGGCGCTCAAGATGCTCGACATCTCCAGCACCAACTTCGCGCCCGCGGCCGTGCATGGGGCGATCAGTAACGCGAAGAACCAGCTGATGACGCCGGAGGTGTACGCGCAAAGCGCCGGCGATTTCTTCCAGCGAACCGTGTCGCGCGTGTTCACGAAGTACCAGCAACTGCTGAGGCAGAACAACGCGCTCGATTTCGACGATCTGCTCCTCCGCACCGCCAACTCGTTCCGCGATCATCCGGAGATCCTGCGGGAATTACAGGAGCGGTATCAGTATCTGCTGATCGACGAGTATCAGGACACGAACCACGCGCAGTACGTGCTGGCGCACGCGTTGGCGCTGCGGCATCGGAACATGTGTGTGGTTGGCGACCCCGATCAATCGATCTACGCGTGGCGCGGCGCGGACATCAAGAACATTCTCGATTTCGAGAGCGACTATCCCGACGCGAAAGTCGTTCGGCTCGAGCAGAATTACCGATCGACCAAAACGATCCTCCAGATCGCCTCCGCGCTGATCGCGAAAAACGTGCAGCGGAAGGAGAAATCCCTCTGGACCGAGAACGCGGAGGGGGACAAGGCGACGCTCTACCTTTGCCAGGATGAGCATGACGAAGCCGACGTCATCGCGCGGCACTTGCAGGACCTGCACGACAAGCAGAACGTCGACTGGAATCGGATGGCGGTCTTCTATCGCATCAACGCGCTGTCGCGCGTGATGGAAGACGCCTTGCGGAAGAAAAACATCCCGTACGTGATGGCTCGCGGGGTGGAGTTTTACAACCGCAAGGTGATCAAGGACGTGCTGGCGTACCTGCGCGCGATTGTGAACTCCGCGGACGAGGTGAGTTTATCGCGCATCGTTAACACGCCGCCGCGCGGGATCGGTGACAGCAGCGTGAAGCAGATGCAGACGTTCGGGGTAGGGAATGGAATCACGCTGTGGGAGGCGATGACGCGCGCGGGTGAGGTGACGGGATTGTCGTCGCGCGCGATCAATTCGACCAAGCAGTTCGTCTCGTTGATGAACCGATGGCGCGCAATGTCGGAGAAGCGCGAAGCCGTCGGAAATGCGACGTTGTCGGATGAATTCAACGGTCGCGCTAAAGGGCCCGTGCAGTCGTTGATGGAAGACGTCGTGCAGCGATCAGGCCTCGAAGCGTCGCTTCGCAAGGAAGACGCCACCGAAGGCGAAGATCCGATGGCGAACGTGAATGAGTTGATCTCGTCCGCAGCGGAATATGAGCTGGAGAATCCGGAGGGCAGCGTCGCGGATTATCTGAACATGATCAGCCTCGTGAGCGACGCGGATCATCTGAAAGGCGCCGGCGGGGCGGTCACGATGATGACGCTGCACGCGGCCAAGGGGTTGGAGTTTCCCGTCGTCGCGATGATCGGCCTCGAAGAAGGCGTGCTGCCGCACAGCCGCGCCCGCGGGAATCTCGAAGAGCTGGAGGAGGAACGGCGGTTGTGCTTCGTTGGCATCACGCGCACGCAGGAGCGGTTGATCCTGAGCAAGGCCGTCTACCGAACGATCCGCGGGCTGCGCGAGCGCACCGTGACGTCTCCGTTCCTCGCCGAGATGCCGCGAGAATCGCTCGACGTGATCGATCGCACGGGTCTGGCGTTTGGCGCCGATCGTTCCGACGATTCGCGCGAGCGCGCCGAAACTGAAAACGATCGTCTCGCCGGCCAATTCCGCCGCGGGCAGATGGTCCGACATCCGACCTTCGGCATCGGCCGCATCGCGGAAGTCTCGGACATGGGACAGCACACGCGGGCCGTCGTGGAATTCAACTCGGCGGGGCGAAAGACGTTGATTCTTCAATACGCGCGGCTGGAACCGGTGGGGTAACGCGCTACTCGCGTAAGCCGAACTCGTTCAGCCGACGATGCAGCGTGCGCCGGCTGATGCCCAAATGCTTGGCCGCCTCGGTGCGATTCCCGCGGCACGCTTCCAAGGCTTTCATAATGGTCTGCTTGGAAAGCCGTGTGAGATTCAGATCGGATTCTTCCGGCGCTGATGCCGACGCGTGCTCGTCTTTGATCGCCACAGCGCCCGACGCGTCTTCGCTGCGGAAGAATTTCTCAGGGAGATCATCGGCACTCAGCGTCCGACGTCCGGAAAGCACGACGAGGCTCTCGAGCGTGTTCTTCAGCTCGCGAACGTTCCCAGGCCACTCGTATCGCTCGAACGCCGCGAGCAGTGACGGATCGACTTCTCGCGGTTCGAAGCCGTTCGTGCGGCAGATTTCGTCGAGGAAGTAGCGCGTGAGCACGGGCAGATCGTCCTTGCGTTTGCGCAGCGGCGGGAGATCGATCCGCACAATGTTGAGGCGATAGAACAGATCCTGACGGAATTTGTTCTCCTTCACCTCGATCTCCAGATCGCGGTTCGTCGCAGCGACGACGCGCACGTCGATCTTCTGCGGCGACGTGGTGCCCACCGGCGTGACGGTGGATTCTTCGAGCACCCGCAGGAGCTTTGATTGCATGCCGAGCGGAAGCTCGCCGATCTCGTCGAGCAGCAGCGTCCCGCCGTCGGCGTCGCGAAAATATCCGCGGGTCGTTTTGTCGGCGCCGGTGAAGGCGCCTCGCTCGTGACCGAAGAGGGTCGATTCGATCAGGTTGTCCGGAATGGCGGCGCAGTTGAGCGTGAGGAACGGCGCGCCTCGGCGCGGTGATCCTTCGTGCAGCGCGCGGGCGATCATTTCTTTGCCCGTGCCGCTCTCGCCGGTGACGAGCACGGTCGTCTTCACCGCGGCGGCGCGGTCGATCATCGAAAAGACCTGCTGCATCGTCGGACTGCGGCCGATGATGTGGCGATAATGCCAGCCCTCGCGCAACTGCCCGCGCAGCCGCGAGACTTCCTGCTTGAGCCGCTTCTCTTCGGCGAGCTTCTTCACGTGCTGGAGCAGCTCGCCCGGATCGAGCGGTTTGGTGAGATACGCGGTCGCGCCGGCTTTGATCGCCTCGACCGCCTGCGGAATCGTGCCGAACGCCGTCATCATGATGAATGATGCTTCGGGATGGTTCTGCGTCACCCAACGGAGCAGCGCGCGGCCGTCCACGTTGGGCATGTTCAGGTCGGCGATGACCAGATCGGTGCCGGCGCGATACGTCTCCATCGCCTGCTTGCCGTCGGTCGCAAGCTGAACGTTGTACGATTCTTCGCGGAGTACTTGGGCGACGGCGTCGCGAACGGCGGCGTCGTCTTCGACGAGAAGAATGGCAAAATCGTGGGGCATGTTAGTTCCCGCGAGCTTCACGCGGCGGATTCTCGGCGGAATAAGGCGACGCCGAGCGCCTCGAACGTCCACGTGTTTTCCCGGAGAACCTGGCCGCTGAACACTTCACGCCACGTGCCCGGCGGCATCGCAAGAGTGTACGCGCCCGCGCCCCGAACGTGAACCCCGACGAATCGTTCCGATGCGAGCACCTGAATCGGCGGCGGCGCATACAGATGAACGCCGGCGCGACGCGCGATATTGCTCAATTCGGCCGCGCTCAGCGCCGCGGCCGGCGTGTACAACGACGTCCAACCGTTCATCGGCTTCGGATTCGCGGCAAACTTTTGCGGATCGTCGAATCCCGTGAGAGCGCTGAACGCCTCGGCCGACGTCCCGCGATCCGTCAGCGATCCGGTGAGCGGCGCCCACCACACGGTGCGATCGGAATGACACAATCCTTCGTGGAGCCGGCACCGTCCGTCGTCGTCGAGATACGGCGCGAACACGTACGCGAGCTTGTAGGGCTTCATCGTTTCGCGCGAGACGTCCGACGAAAGCCAGCAATCGAACGGCGCCCCGCACCACGCCCACGCGGGCAGTTGTTGATAGATCTCGCGCATGAACAGTTTGCTCGAGAGCCCCAGCGCCGCGATCGAGCGCTCGTCGATGATCAGCGCGATCTCCGCCGCCGAGCGCGCTTCGGGCTCGGCGTATCGCTCGAACCATCGCACCTGCGCGCCGATCTCCGCGAGCAGCGCGGGGTCGCCGTAGTTTTCGGCATATGGTCCGACCCAACCGGTGAGCTCCGTCCACCACCAATGCATCCCGCGGCACATCGCCTGCGTGAAGGCGAGCCGCTGATGCAGTAGCGAATGTTCGAGCGTCGCGGTGTAGCCGCGCGAAATGCTTCCGACATCGAACGCTGCTGTTTTGAAGGTCGAAAGATCGCTTTCGTCGTACGCGCCCACGCCGTGATGGCGCACGCTGGCCAGCGGAAAATGCTGAATCAGCAGCCCGCTGCCGAGATCGCGATTCACGTAGGCGTAAGGGGAGGCGATGAAGTCGAAGAGCTTGGAATCGAGCACCGCTTTGAGCGCGTGATGTCCGCCGTGCAGCCCGCCGGCGCCGTATCGCCCGGTGAACTCGTTGTGCTCGCGGGCTGTGAGTGTGTAGCCGTAGAACGTACCGATCTTGTAACGATCGCCCGCGTAGGCGCGGATCGGTCGCGAGAGTTCGATCAGATGCTCGGCGTTCACGTCGTTGAGGCACGACTGGAAATCGTAGGATGCGCGATCTCGCGGGAACGCGCGCAGCTCGCCGTCGCACCGGATTCGATCCGCCTTCGACGGAATGGCCGCGCTTTCGAACGTCACCGCGCGATCTCCCCACGCATCGCGCAGGGCATCCACATCCGCGTATCGCTCGCGCAGCCAGCGGCGGAAGCGTTCGCGCATCGGCCGCGAGTAGTCCAGGTAATCATCGCTGCCGAGAATGCCCCATTCCCACGTAATGCCGTAACAAACGAACAATCCCCACACGCGCTTCGACCAACCCGAATCATCGAGCCACTTGAGGAAATGATTCGTCGCACCGATCGCGTCGCGCCGCCACTTTTCTGAGGCGAGGCTCGGCAGACGAGTGCGTTCGGATCGCTGGAAGGAATGATCGAGCCGGCCGTCGGCGTACTGCTGAAGCTCGTCAGGATTCGCCGCGTCCCACCACGGCGGTGAGCCGAAGTACATTCGAAGGCAGAGCTGCGCTTCCGGGCAGGGCGCGAGCATCCGTTGCCAATACTTTTCCTGGAACGAATAATCGAATTGATCCGGCGCGTGCCACGCGCGCAGCTCGGGATGGAAAATGTCTTCCGTGCTCGTCGCGTCCACGTGAAACAGCCGCACGCCGCGCGCGTATAGATCGTGAAAGACCGCCAGTTCCAATCCGTTGCACGGACGCTCGGCCATTAAGGGAAAGTGGGACATCTCGGCGAGGGATGATCGGGCCAGAGCGCGTGCGCCGCAAGCTGGCTGGGGCGCCTCCGACCGCGTTCAGCTTCTTGCCGACGGCGCCGAGGGGAGCAGCGCGGATTCTTCTGAGGGTTCTCGCGGAGGCTGTTCGGGTGGGGTCGGTTGTTCGGCGAGGGGCAGCGCGAGGTGGAAGGTTGCGCCATTACCGGGACGCGAGCTAACCGAAACTGTTCCGCCGAAATTATCGACGAACCGTTTGACCAGCGCGAGCCCGATGCCTGTCCCCTGCGCCCGCGTCGTCTGAAACGGTTTGAACAAGCGATCGCGGATCTCGTCCGGGATGCCGGGGCCGGTGTCGGCCAGGTCGATCGTGCCGAAGTTCCCGCTCTTGCCCATGCGCAATGTGATCGACCCCCCGCGACCCATCGCCTGCTGGGCGTTGAGCACGAGGTTCATCAGCACCTGCCGCAGCGCGTGCGGGTCGCAGGCGACGCGTACTTGTTCGTTTGCGGGGACGATGAAGAATCGCGTCTCGCTGGCGCGCAGCAGCTCGCCCATCAGCGATTGAAGTTTGCGCGCCTCCGATTCGAGATCGACGCTCGTGACGCGCAGCGTGACGGCGCGCTCGTGCTCGAGGTAATCCGTCACCAACTGCTGGATGCGTGACAGTTCGCTGTCGATCGTTTTCGTCGTCGTCTCGACGCGGTTCGGATCTTCCGCGTTTTTGCGCAGCGAGTGGAGTTGAAACCGAAGCGCCGCCAGCGGATTGCGGATCTCGTGCGCCAGCACCGCGGCGGTGAGCCCGCGCTCGGCGAGCAAACCCTGCTGCGCCAGCTCCGCCGACAATCTCACCCGGCCGACTTTCCGCCACGTGCGATACGCGTACACGCCGGCCCCGGAGAGGAACACGATCGCCGCCGCCGTCAGCCCCATCACACGGCCGAGCAGCGGGCCTTCCTTTTCCCAGAACTCTCGCCGCAGCGTGGCGCGCGAGAGCTCGACATAGGTGAAGCCCTGCACGCGGCCGTTGCGTTGCCACGGCACGGTGATGTTGTAGCTGTCGGCGTCCTCTTCGCGTTGGATGCCGGCGGCCATCATCGTTCGGATCTGCTGCTCGCTCCACTGCGGCGCCGGCACGCGCTTGTCGCGCTGGATCGTGAACAGCGCATATCGCGGAAGGCTGGAGACGTCGCAGAAGACGACGTTCTGCACGCTGGTGTCGCCGATCAGCTCGGCCCGCAGCGCCTGAAACGCCTCGTCCGGCTGCTGGAGCAGCGTGATCGACGGCGTGTGCGCCACCTGCCACTCGACGCGCCGCGCGAGCATCGTCGCGTTCTGCAGGATGTCGCGGTCGTAGGCGGCTTGGATGACGAAGTAGGTCCATGGAACCGTCAGCAGGATCGCTAGAAGCACGACCACGCCGGAGATCAGCCACGGTCGAAGCCACGAGACGGCGCGGTTCAGCCGAACCGGAAATCGGCCCGAATACGCCGAGCGGGAACCGTAGTAATCGACGATTGCCGTGTTCTTATTCGTCGAATCGTCCACACGGATAGTTTATCCGCCCGGAAGCGGCTTCGCCCGTGCATCGCTGCGGTGGAGGCGAAGGAGGCGCGACGGTCAATGCAGGTCGGCATGGGCAGCGCGTTCGACGGCTTCGAGAAGCGATTCCGGCGAAACGGGCTTGGTGAGCCATCCCGCGAGATTCGGCCGCGCGTATCGCGGGCGGAGGTTCTCCAGCGGCAGGGCGGTCATGATCACCACCTTGGTGCTGGGGTATTGGCTGCTGATCCGTTTGAACAGATCCAGCCCGCTGCCGTCGGGCAGATTCACATCCAGCACCACCACTGCGGGGTGCGTTTCACGGATGAGCTGCCAGGCTTCCTGGTTGGTGCCCGCAGTGTGCGTCTCGAAGCCGTTGTCGCGGAAGAACGATTGGAGACTCTCCAGCAAGGTGGTGTTGTCTTCGACGAGCAGCACGGATGTCATTGCGCAGGCGGGACGTACATCTTGAGACATGCCATGCAAGCCGAGCAAGGGCAATGCCATCCGTAGAAGCCCTTCGCGGGGTCTTCTCATGTCAAAGTTGAGCCACGTTGGCACACGGCGCGGTCCCTGTCTCACTTGACTGGCACACGAGTGGCACGGCGGAAGGCGACTACGGGGTCGAAAATCGCATTTTGCGCGCGGCACGGCGCTCGCTATAGCTCCGGCACACACACGCGGACATGCACCCGCGAACGAAGAGAGCCTTGCGAAGTGCCAAGCGTTGCGGAGGTCCGGGAGGATTCGATCAATCGGCGGGATTCGGTATGCGGCCGAGTCTCGCGAAACAGTAGTGTTCTTCCCGGACGGGAGTCGCCCTCGGTGGGCGGCTCCCTTTTTTTATTCACTGATCTCCTCGAGATTCCGGACCTGCTGCGACCCGTCGCTCAGCGTCGACAGGTCCGGCGGCGCGCTCGGTTCGACGATCGCCGAGCGATGGCTCTCCTCCTTGAACGCCGCCGCGCGCCGCCACAGCGGCCAGATCGCGATGAGCGCCGCGATCGCGCCCAGCACGTAGCCGATTGGACGAATCACACCCGGCGCGTGATGCCACACGTGCAGGCACGTCATTTCCACGAGCCGCCCTGCGGTCACCACGCACGCGCCGATCGCCACCATCATGTACGAGAAACTGCGGATCGCGGCCCGGCGCGCGACGGTGACATTGCGGATGTGCAGCGCGCTCAACTCGTCTTCGTTACTGCGCGGATAAACGCCCGCGAGCGGCGCCGACGGATCTCCGCGATAATCGAGCACCGTTGGATCTTGCGGCGCGGTGAACTGCTCGCCGCACGCGGGGCACGTGATCCAGCCGGTGTCGGAGTCGGCAATCTCAACGGGCGCGCTGCAGTTCGGGCACGTGTATGTGATCGCGGACGACGCTTCGTCCATGTCTCAACGGTAGCACGTTGCGCAACCGTCGGCTACAACAACGACGTCATGAACATCCACGACGAGACCATCCGAAACACCATCGGCAAGGCGTTGGGCAAAATCCCCAGCGGCGTGTTTATCCTCACCGTCGAGCACGGCTCGACTTCACGCCGCGCGGCGATGATGGCGAGCTGGGTGCAGCAGGCCGGATTCGATCCGCCGACGATCACCGTCGGCGTCGGCAAGGGCCGGCCGATCGCTGCGCTCGTGCGCGACGCGGGTAAGTTCGGCCTGAGCGTGCTCGGCGAAAACGACACCCCGCTGATGAAGAAATACGCCCGCGGGGTGCCGGAGGGCGTGGATCCGTTCGACGGCGTGCAGGTGTCGCGCACGCCCGGCGGCGTCGTGTATCTCGCGGAGTCTCTGTCGTATCTCGAATGTTCGCTGGTGCAGACGATCGAGACGGGGAGCGATCACGATTTGATGATCGCGCGCATCGTCGGGGGGGAGGCGCTGAAGGAAGCCAAGCCGTTCGTCCACCTTCGCGGGAACGGCTTCCACTATTGATTCGGAACGCCGACGCGTCGCCGGCGAGTCATCGCCGACATGGCGCCAGCCACGACGAGCGCGCCCGCGGAGGCGGGCTCCGGAACGTACATCAGGAACTGCTCCGGCGCGAGAATCGTGTCGGAAATGCGCACTTCGTCGATTGAGCCGTCGAAGAAAAATTGGGAGTTGTTGCGCGAGCCGAAGTACATCACCGCGTTGCCAAATGCGGGCGTGTCGGAGGCGACCTGGGTATTGTCGCCGACCTCGACGCCGTTGATGTACAGGTGCAGTCGGTCATTCCCGGTCTGCGCCTTGTCGATCTCCATCGCGTAATGCGTCCACGTTCCGTTCGCCGGCCGGGCCGCACGATCGATGTAGTAGGCCACGGTGTGTTGTGCCACGTCCATGCGCGCCGGCCCTTCGATCACGTCCGCGATGATTGCCCCCGCTGTTGAATTGAAGTCCGTACCTTGCTCAAAGATGATCCCCGCCGCCGAGTTCGTCGCGACGTTCGCCCACCATTCGACGGTGATCTTATTTAGCGCGCTGAGATCGACCGCGTTAATCGTCTTGAGCACGCGGCCCGCGGTGTCGGAGCCACTGAGGGTGAGCGATCCGGAGTTGCTCGGCGTGTAACCGGGGGTAGCCGATCCTTGCGAAACGCCGTTGCCCTGAATGTCGAGGTCGTAGTGATTTGGGCCGGAGTCAATGTTGAGCGCGCCCGGTTCAAACCGCCAATACGCGACCACGGCTGCGTCGGCTTGCGCCGCGCATGCTGCAATGAGTGCGGTCACCGCCCACGTCAGGATTCCATGCTTCATAACCCGCTCCTAGCAAGCCCCTTTTAACCCTATAATTCGTACCATTAATTCGACGTGACATATCAAAACGTAAATTTAATAGGCCGTAACGGCCCTGTCAAGCGGGATCCCCCATCTGAGGTGGGTACTGTCTAATTGGCACCTTTGTGCCGCCACGGCCTTAAAACTCGGGGTGGCCGACCGTGATTTGGGCTTCGGCCACTTGCCCGAACCGTCGCCCGTCCGCGGTCAGTTCGACGGCAATGGGCTGGCGGCGGCAGGTGGTGGTGGGGGTGATCGTTAGGTCACAGCTGACCTCAGCCCGCGCCTCGGCGGCGAGCTCTTTGGAGGTGGAAGTCCAGCCTTGGGGTCCGACCAGCCGCACGCCCAGCATTACCTTTCGCGGGAAGGGGTTTCGGACGGTCGCCTTTACCGTCGCCGGTTTGCCCGGCGAATCCAGGCGCACGCGATACGGCCAGATCCAGCCGCCCCAGCTGTCGAGATTGAAATGCGTCTCGGTTTCCCCCAGCGGCATCACTCGCTCGTGAAGCTCGCGGTAGTGACGGCCGAAGTCATCGACGATCTGGAAGAACGCGTCGTCCGTGTACATCGGCGGGCAATGGCCTTGCAGGACGATCTCCGGCCGCCACTTCAGCATCCACTCGGCGCTGATCTGATATCCATCCAGCAGCGCGCCGTTGCGATACACGTGGTTGTGATCGACCGCGTGCCCCGCGAAGTCGCGCACCGGCGCGAAGTCGAGCGAGAAGGGTTGGAAGAAGTATTGATCGCCCGTGTGCGCGAAGCGCTTGCCGTCGGCTTCGAAACCGATCAGCGCGCTGAAGCGCGTGTGGCCGTTCATCGGATGCAGGTGGAACGTGTACTCCTCCCACTCGAACGGCTTGTCGAGCGCCAGCTTTCGGTCGTTGCGAATCGGCTGATGCCAATCGCAAGGGAAGCAGTGCGCCTCCGGTTGCGACAGCAGATCCGCAAAGTTCTCGGCGGCCCAGCACTGAGTTCCCTGGAGACGCTGGAGCAGCGGAATGCCGTTCACGTGATCGTCGTGGAAATGGCTGACCAGCACCGTATCGATCCGATCGACACCGAGATGCTGCTTCAGCCCCTTCATGCTGTGCAGGATCGCGCGCCGGTTCGCGGGCGTGGCGTACATGGGCCAGTTGACCGCGAGCCAGATCGGGTAACCGTAGTCGATTGCGAGGACTTTCCCGGATCGCTTGCTTCGGATGAACCAGCTCTGCGCGCAGCCACACTTCGTGTGCCAGACGTTGTCCGTGATCCGAACGATCTCGTCGCTCTCGCTCACGCGGTCGATTTTGAATGCGAGCTGTTTGCGGCCGTCGTGGAGCGTGCGCAGGTTGTCCTGGAGTTTGGTGAGCGCGCCGTTCGTGTCGCACATGATCGGTTCGCCGAGGCTCGGCAGGATCATCCCGACGCCGTGCTCGCGCAGCAGTTTGGCCGAGTAGAAACAAAAGATCGCGCCGCCGAGGTCATTGTAGTTGTATTGAAACGGCGCGACCCGCGCGACTTTCCCCGGCGAATGAATCGTCTCCCCGCAAAACACCGCGCGCACTTCGTTGCCGTCGAGCTTGAGCTTCACGCCGAGCCCGATCTGATTCACCGTTGCCCCCGGCTGCGGAATCACTTCGAACTCGCGGCCGCCGAGCAGGATCTTCTCGTAATCGCGCAGCACGCCGGCGACGGGAACGCCTTCGATCGGGGCGTGCAGGTTCCAGAGGTTGTCGTAGATGATGTACGTGCTGCGCCGGCGGAAATGCTCCTGCGGCTCGACGAAGATCTCGCGCTCGCCCTCGGCACGTAGACCGGAATCTTCAATTCCCGCGCCGCCCGCGCCGCGCCGGCGCTGTGGTCGCGAAAGTAATGCGTGCACGCCAGCGCGGCGACCTTCGCGGGCAGTTCGTTCACGTGATCGATCCACGCACCCGTCCCCGCGTCGATAATCACGATCCCTTCCGGCCCGCGGATCGCGTAGACGTTGCAACTGTCGTTGCGATAGAGCCAAAGATCGGGTGCGATCGAACGCCAGTTCTTCGCCGTCGTCGTTTCCACATCCACCTCCACGTGTTCAGTGCTGACCGTGACGCCGCGCGCGTCCACGAGGTTGAGATACCCCGCGACCGCGCCCGGCGGCATTGTCGCGGACACCGTGCCCTGGTTTACATCAAGCGTTGCCGGCGCCGTCTGCCAGAATCGCCGGCTCGCCCACTCGAACGCGTCGGTGGTGAACAGCAACTCGGCCCTCTCGATCGGCGCCGCGCTTTCATACTTCGCCCACAGCTCGTTCGTTGACTCGAGATGCCCTTGCTCGACGATCCGCGCCATCGGCGCAGCGTTCTTGCAGAACGAATCGGCGAACACGCGGATCTCTTCCGGGTTCTCGCCCGGTCCGCCGTGCGCGTGCGGCATCCGCAGCAGCAGCGACAACGTCCGCGGGCCGGGCGCCAATCGGGCGCTGTCGCGCCACTGCCGCGGCCAGAAGGCGAAATCGTTCGTGCCGTTGAGCCACAGGATCGGGATCGTCGCACGAGGCAGGTACTGCGACGGATCCCACAAATTATTCCACCGCGACCACTCTTCGCTGCCCTGACCGTAGATCGCGGCGATCTCGCGCCACAAGGCGCACGTCCGATAATCCCCGCAGCCGTATACGGGGACGGCGAATCGAAACCGCGCGTCGACCGACGCGGCGATCGACGTGAGGTATCCGCCCCACGAGATTCCCGTGACCCCGACGCGCGACGCATCGATCTCCGGCATCGACCGGATCAGCGAGTGCGCCGAGATCACCGCGCTCGTCGCGTGATACGTCCAGTGATCCTCATGCGGGCGATCGAGCTGATCGAATCCGCCCCACCCTGGCGGCCCGCCGTGCGCGTGACGCTCCCACGCGCCGTACGACCCGCGCGGAACGCACCCGCAGGTGTCCATCGCGATCGCGGCGTACCCGCGCGAGTTCCAGAGCCTCACCCATTCCGCGAATGCGGTCCCGCCGCCGCCGTGCACCAGCACCATCGCCGGCAGCTTCTCGCCCGGTTGGGTTCGCGGCGCGCCGTACCAAGCGAACACGCGCGTCGGCCGGCCGTCGTAGGGCGCGCCGTCGTAGAACGACGCCCGAACGCCGTCTTCTCTGAACTCGTCAGCAGGATACGTCGCGGGCGCCGGCCTCGTGACGTCGATCGAATCGAGCGGAAGGCTCATGGATGGCGGCACAGCCTAGCTGCCGCGCCGCGGCGCGTCACGCGCCGCTCGGATCCCACGGATCGACGCCGGCCTTGGCCTCCAGCGGCTTGGCGGTTTCGACGTGCAGATCGAGAAACAGGTAGTTCGATCCGACGCTGATACCGTGTCGATACGGTTCGACGACACGATCGAACTCGCCTTCGGCCATGAAGTAATCCGTCTGATTCGTCAGCTTTTCCCCCATCAACACCACGCGCGACGCGTCGTACGTGCCGGCAATGTGCTGCGTGTGATAGCGGATGCCGCGCTCGAACAGGTGATAGTTCAGCACGTACGAGTGATCTTCCACCGGCTGCTGATCCACCGGGCAGCGCATGATCGGCGGATTCCACACCGCGGGTTTGAACACGAAGCACGGCCAGCGCTCGTCCAGCGGCTTGTCGATCCCACCGGTCGGTGGATACATCCAACCCCGGTTGTCGTTGGCGTACATCAACAGGCTGATGCCGATCTGGTGGAGGTTCGACTTGCACTGAACGCACTGCGCCACCGCGCGCGAGCGGTGCAGCGCCGGCATCAACAGCGCGACGAGTACTGCGATGATGCCGATCACCACGAGCAGTTCGATCAAGCTGAAACCGGCGCGACGACGACGGGGTGAACCACACATATCTCACGCTCCTTGAAGTCCACGGCAGGCTTGCCGTGGGCTTGCTGCTGAACGATCCTACATCGATCAACGACCCTCGTTGGCGCTTGTCCAGCGACACAGCACTTGACCTCCCACTTCGTTTTGCCTCCCGGCGCAACTTCTGCCCTCTGCCGATCGCAATTGACCCCCGTTGTTATTATCGGCATCGGCCTTGAGCGCAAGTTCCGCCGTCTCAAGCGTTAAAGTTTGCGCCCCAACCGATCCGAAACAACACGCGGATCACTCGCCCGCTCATGGGCGCGGTGGCCGAACGGATTCGGCTGCCGATGGCTACACGACAAGGAGGTTGACCACCCGCCCATCGTCTTGCGCATCCCCCCGGCCGGGGCGGAGCACCGGCTCTTCGTTATTCCTCACGCCATCGCAATCGCGCCGCGGAGATATCCGGCACGGCATGGCCGCGTGCACTTGGTTGCACGCGTGATTGTTCATCTGTACGCGGCGGATACGGACATCCGCTGCGAGAAACACACGAGTATCACGGAGGATACACATGAGTCGGATCAATACGAACATCTCGTCGTTAACGGCCATCCATCGGTTGGCCAAGAACCAGACAGACTTGGCAACCCGCCTGACACGACTGAGCAGCGGTCTGAAGATCAACAGCGGCAAGGACGCACCCGCGGCCTTGATCGCCAGTGAAACGCTGCGAAGCGAAATCAACGGCATCAACCAGGCCATCGACAACTCCCAGCGCGCCGGCAACGTGATCAACACGGCCGAAGGCGCTCTGGGCGAAGTCTCGGCCCTGCTGCTGGAAGTCCAGAGCCTGACGAACGAGGCCGCCAACAACGGCGCGCTCTCGCCGCAGGAAATCGCGGCCAACCAGCTTCAGGTCGATGCGATTCTCAACAGCATCAACCGCGTCGCCAACACGACGCAGTTCAACGGCGTGAAGCTGCTGAACGGATCGCTCGACTACACGACGACCGGCGTCGTGAGCACGGCGATCGACACCGTGACGATCAACGCGGCCAAGATCCCGGACAACGGGACGGTGAACGTCACGGTCGAAGTGACCGCCAGTGCGCAGCTAGCGCAGCTCGGCGTCACGGCCTCGGGCGTCGGCGCTACGCCGGTGACGCTCGAGATCGCCGGCAACCTCGGCACCGAGCAGCTCTCGTTCGCGGCCAGCGCGCACAACAGCGCGATCGCGGTCGCGGTCAATCAGCTGCGCGACTCCACGGGCGTCAGCGCGGTGCTCAGCGGTGCGGCCCTGAAGCTGACGAGCATCGCTTACGGCTCCCGCGAGTTCATCAGCGTCAAGACGCTGACGGGCACGTTCCTCGCCGGCAACGACACGGGCCAGGACGCGTCGGTCAACATCAACGGCGCTAAAGCCGACGTCGACGGCGTGACCGCGTCGGTGCGCAGCGGCGACACCGACATCTCGCTGAAGCTCGACACCAGCTTCGCCACCGCGATCGGTGCGACGAACTTCACGATCGACGGCGGTGGGGCGCGCTTCCAGCTCGGCTCGGAAGTGAATCGCCAGGGCCAGGTGCAGATCGGCATCAGCTCCGTGGCGACGACGAAGCTCGGCAACGAGGTCGTCGGCTTCCTCTCCAGCGTCGGAAGCGGCGGGGCCAGCTCGCTGGTCTCCGGCAACACCATCTCTGCGCAGAAGATCCTGAGCGAAGCGATCCGTCAGGTCGCCACGCTCCGCGGACGTCTCGGTGCGTTCCAGAAGGACATCCTCGAGACGAACGTGAACAGCTTGTCGGTCGCGTTAGAAAACGTGACCGCCAGCGAAAGCGCAATTCGCGATGCCGATTTCGCGGCCGAAACGTCGGCCCTCACGAGGGCGCAGATCCTCGTGCAGGCCAACACCTCGGTGCTCGCACAGGCCAACTCGTCCCCGCAGAACGTTTTGGCCCTGCTGCAACGCTAACCCACGATGGCAGGATAGACACGGAGAGGGCGGTCCGGAAACGGGCCGCCCTTTCTTGTTTGCGCTATGACCGTTTAGCCGGCGAGCCTGCTCGCCGTGTCGCGCCGCGCGATCTCCGAAACGTCGTTTGACACGGCGAGCAGGCTCGCCGGCTAAACGATTGCACTGACAACGCATCACCCGCCCCCGCTCCCAATCATATCCGCCTGCGGCTCAGTCATCCTTCTTGCATCCAAGGTCTTAATCAACTCCGCATCCGGCATGAGCTTCTTTTCCTGCGCGATCTGGCGGACGGTCTTGCCGGTTTTGAAGCTCTCCTTCGCGATGTCCGCGGCCTGGTCGTAGCCGATTTTGGGGGCGAGGCTCGTGCACATCGCGAGACTCTGTTCAACCAGCGATTCGCAGCGCTCCTTGTTCGCTTCGATGCCGACGACGCAACGATCCGCGAACACTCGCGCGGCTTTTGCGAGCAGTTCGATCGATTGCAGGATGTTGAACGCCATCACCGGCATCATGACGTTCAATTCGAACGTGCTGCCGAATCCGCCCGCCCACGCGACTGTCGCGTCGTTGCCGATCACCTGCGCGCACACCTGAAGCACCATCTCGCTCATCACCGGGTTCACCTTGCCCGGCATGATGCTGCTGCCCGGCTGCGTCGACGGGATGCTGATCTCGCCGATCCCGCACCTTGGCCCCGACGCGAGCCAGCGGATGTCGTTGGCGATCTTCGTCAGGCTGACTGCGATCGTCTTCAGAAATCCGCTCGCCTCGACGACATCGTCCTTTGTCGCCTGCGCCTCGAAGTGATTCCGCGCTTCGACGAACTCGATCCCCGTCTTCTGCGCGATCACCGCGATCGCCTGCTTGGCGTACTCCGGGTGCGAGTTGATCCCGGTTCCCACCGCCGTCCCACCGAGCGGCAGCTCGCGCAGGCAGCGGATCGCCTTCACCGCGCGACCGACGCACAGGTGCGCCTGGTGCGCGTATCCGCTCAGCTCCTGCCCGAGTCGGATCGGCGTCGCGTCCTGCAGGTGCGTCCGCCCGATCTTCACGATGTCGTCGTACTGCCGCGACTTCGCTTCGAGCTTGGATTGCAGGTGCTCCAGCGCCGGCCCGAGCGCCTCGTGCAGCGCCATCGCGGCGCTGATGTGGATGGCGGTGGGGATCACGTCGTTGGAGCTTTGCTCCATGTTGACGTGATCGTTCGGGTGCACCGGATCCTTCCCGCCACGCTTTCCCGTCGCGATCTCGTTTGCTCGCGATGCGATCACCTCGTTGGTGTTCATGTTCGTCGAGGTGCCGCTGCCGGTTTGGAAGATGTCGACGACGAACTGTGCGTCGAGTTTGCCGTCGATCACTTCCTGCGCCGCCTGCTTGATGAGCGACTCTCGCTTCTCGTCCAGCAGGCCCAAGCCGAAGTTCACCTCCGCGCTGGCCCATTTCACGAGTCCCATCGCCGCGATGAAACGGCGGTTGAAGCGGAGGTCGGAGATGGGGAAGTTCTCGACGGCGCGACCGGTCTGCGCGCCGTAATACGCGTCCGCGGGGACACGCATCTCGCCCATCGAATCTTTCTCTACGCGGGTGGCTTTCTCTTGCGACATGCCGCGCATTATCGAAAGACCGTCGCGCGTGTCCACCGACTTCGTCCGATGGGCGAAATGCCAGTGGCACTGAAGTGCCACCGCCGGTGTGGCGCCATTTCCCGGCAGTGGCACTTCAGTCGCCACTGTGCCCGCCTCACAACTCAAAGATGAATTCCACCTCGACGGCCGCATCCAACGGCAGCGCCATCGCGCCGACGGCGACGCGCACGTGTTTCCCGGATTCGCCGAAGAGTTCGACGAGAAATTCGCTCGCGCCGTTCGCGACCTTCGGCTGCTCGGTGAAGGTTTCATCGCTGCTGACAAACACGCCGACGCGCACGACGCCCTTGATCTGATCCACCTCGCCGAGCAATCCCTTCGCCGCGGCCAGCGCGTTGATCACGCACTGCCGCGCGCCTGCGGTCGCATCGTCGATCCCGCAATTCGACGGCACGCTGCCTTTGGCGATCAGTTTCCCATCCCGCATCGGCAACTGCCCCGCGACGAACAGCAGATTGCCGACGCGCTTCACCGGCACGTACGCGCCGAATGGCCCCGAGACCGCGGGCAACGTGACGTTGAGTTGCGCGAGCTTGGCCGAGAGCGACATGAAAAACCTCCTTCAACTGATCTGCTCAATATTGATATTGCGCCGTGCAACAGCCGTCCCGATTAACGGCATAAATATCGTGTTTTCAGTAACTTATAAACCGACACCAAAAAATTGTTGCACCTTGTTGCAGTTTGTTGCATTGAAACATGCCCAAAATTATCGCGGTCACTTCTGGAAACAGCCTGTCAAGATACTACTCGGAGCATTGTACCAAACTTCTCCCGAACTTTCGATTCGAAAACATGCATCTTGTTCACCCGGATTCAGATCAAACTCCGCTCATCCGGTAACGGCTCCACCATCCCGTCCAGCGGAATGCGCATCGTCTGCCACATCACCCAGCATTCGATCCCGAACGGAATAAATCCGATCAGACCGATGACGGGCATCTCGAAGTATCGCACGTGTTCCCAGGAACCGAGGAACGGCAGGTGATACGTCCACTTCGCCAGCGCCCAGTAATTCCAAAACTCCCACAGCAACCCGCAGACGAGCCCGCCCGCGAACGCGGCGAGGGTGCGGCCGTACCAGCCGGCTTGCCAGTCGCGGAACATGCTCGGGCGGCCGAGCGCGAGGTTCAGCGGATCGAGCAGGAACACGAAGCTCGTCCACAGCGTGAGGTTGGTGATCGGATCGGGATGCACCAGCGGCCAGACGAACATGATCGCGCCGGCGATGAGACTCAGCGCCACGCCCCACCCTGGCATTCGCCACGCGGGCGACCGCGCCCAGTCGAACGCGCCGGTGTTGAGAATCGCCTGCCCGCTCATCAGCATCCCCGGCACGATCGTCGCGAACGCGAGCAGGTAGCCGAGCAAACGGTCCGCAAATCGCGGCGGCATGCCGATGTAATTCCACGCGCCCATCCCGCCAATGAAATTGATCGCGTCGAACACGCACCAGATAAACACCGACGCCAGCGCCAGCGTGAAGAAATGATGCGGCCGCGAACGGATTGGACTGCGGCCTTGTTGAAATGTCAGCACGCCTTCGAGAAAGATCAGATATCCCACCCACACGATCGCGGTCATGTTGATCGCGACGAACCGCGCGGGGCGGCCGAGCGCGTCGGGTGGTTTGATCGCGAGGACGCGCGTGATTTCATCGTCCGTCGTGACGCGGGCCCGGCCGGTGCGGTGGACATCGATCCAAAGCAATGCTTCGCAGGCGAGGACGATGAACAAGCCGAGGAAGAGGGTGAGCGGAATTCTGCGGCCTGTCATCCTGAGGTACTCCGAAGGATCTGGCTTGTTTCGCCTCAGATGCTAGATCCTTCGGAGTACCTCAGGATGACATAGGTTCTTCTTCGCGCGTTTCCTCGTGTTCTGCATGGGCGTCATCTTCTGAAGTCGCGGGCTCGCAAGTGCGTTCAATCGGCGCCGCTGTTTCTTCCTCCGCCGTCTCCTCCGCCAAATGCAGCGTCGCGCCTTTGTACTGCTTGCGATGCTCTTCCGGCGCGGGCGTGATTTCCAACTCGTCGTGGACTTCCGCCTGCTGCACCAAAATCTTCTTTTCGCGGATCAACTCGAGCAACGCGAGGAAGACGCCGACCATTTCGCTGCGGCTTTTCCGGCCGACGATGAGTTGGCGGAGCGTGAGTTTGCCTTCGCGCGACAGGCGGTCTTCGATGTCCGCGGCATGGAGGTCGATGGGGGTGTCGTCGTAGGTGACCTCGTGGAACCGCGGCTTGCGGATGCCGACTTCGCTCATCAGCTTGGTGAAGGCCGAGAGCAGATCCCACACCTGCACTTCGTCCAGATCCACCGGCGGCGGCTCGTCCGCGGAGACGCCTTCGGGTCGCGCGGGAAATCGCGGAAAGCGATTCTGGTGGTCGTGCTGGCGATGCTCGAGCAGCATCGCATTGTCCTTGAATCGTTTGTACTCCAGCAGCTTCTGCACGAGTTCGTATCGCGGATCGGCCAGATCCTGCGCCGCGCTGGTCTGTCCGTCAGCCGCGACGGTCTGCTTCGGCAACAGCATCGCCGACTTGATCTCCATCAGCGTCGCGGCCATCACGAGAAAATCGCCGGCGACGTTGATGTCCAGGCCGTCTTCTTCTTTGAGATCTTTCAGAGAGCCGACGTACGCCATGTACGAATCGGTGATGCGCGCGAGAGGGATGTCGTAGATGTCGAGCTCGTCGCGCTTGATCAGGTAGAGCAAGAGATCGAGCGGACCGTTGTAGACGTCAAGTTCAACGCGGTATTCCATCGCGCATCCATCCTTGGAAGCTGTGCCGTGCGGGTGAATGATTTTAACGCAAATGCATTGAACCGCCAAGGACGCCAAGGGACGCCAAGAAAGAAAAGAGGCGGGTTTTCTGGGCGCTTCTTGGCGTACTTGGCGGTTCAACTCTCTTTCTTCGCTAGTCCGATCGCGCTGGCAGTGGCGTGAGTTTCGATGTGGCTGATACTGATGTGCCATCTCGCGATGCCCAGTTCTGTCGCGATGCGATGACACTCGCCGCACAACGCGATCTTCGGTTGGCCTGAGTTTTCCTTAAGCACTTCGATATCCGTCCACGCGATCTTGCCGCGCCATCCCGTGCCGAGCACTTTGAGCACCGCTTCTTTCGCCGCGAATCTGCCGGCGAGGTGTTCGTAGTAGCGCTTGGGATTGGCGGAGCAATACTGCTGTTCGCCGGTAGTAAAACAGCGGTCGAGGAAGTGCTGGCCGTGCTCTTCGACGAGCCGGCGGATGCGGGCGGTTTCGACAATGTCGATGCCGTGGCCGAGGATCGGCATGAGGGTTAAGGATATGAGTGAGCGAAGCGGTTGTCATCCGGCGCGCCACTCTTCCTTCCTCTCCCGGTACGCCGGGAGAGGATTGAGGAGAGGGTTTGCAGGCCGCGGAATCAATCGGCGGGGGAGATCAACTGCTCCGAACCCTCACCCTGCCCTCTCCCCGCTTACGGGGAGAGGGAGCGAAGGCGAACTCACGGCCGCGTGGTCGGCGCGGGTTTGCGATCTACCAACAACTCTTGCTTCGCGTAGATCTGCGTGATCGGTTTGCCGTCGATCGCGTGATCGATCTTCAATCCGAGCAGATCCGCCGCCGTCGCGAAGGTGTCTTCGGTGTGGATCTTTAAGTCCGGATAGAGCGTCAGATCAAAGTTCGCGCGCACGCCGGGCCCCGCGATGATCCACGGGATGAAGTGGGAGAGCATGTCGTCGGGGCCGTGTTGTCGGGCGCGGCCGCCGTGGTCGGCGGTGATGAGCACGACGGTTTGCTCGCGCACTTTCGCGGCGGTGAGCGCGCGGAGCAGCTTTCCGATCGCGTCGTCGGCGTCTTCGACGGCGGTGATTTGTTCGGGCGTGCTCCAGCCTTTGGCGTGGCCCGCGAGATCGACCGACGGCAGGTGCACGAACATCACCTGCGGCGCGTGCTCGCGGATGATTTGCGTGGCGTGCGTCGTGACGTCGGCGGTGTCGGATTTGTCGAGCGGGGTGATGAAGGACCAATCGAGCGTGCCGGGCTTGGCCAGCGCGATGAACTTGTTCTTCCCCGCAGCCATCGCGGTGGTGAAGCCGGCGTTGTGGGCGATCTCGAAGATCGTCGGGACGCGCGGAAACGGATTGGTCGCCGACGGGAGATTCTCGACGACGCCGTGCGTCTCGGGGCGCACGCCGGTGAGCATGCTCGCGTGCGACGGCAACGTCACCGCCAGATCCGTCGTCTGCGCCCAGAAGCTGTAGCAACCCGCGTCCATCAGCGCACGAATGTTCGGCGCTTTGGCGCGCAGCAGGACGTCCGGGCGCAGGCCGTCGATGCTGACGATCAGCACGCGCGATGACTCCGCCGACGGAGCGGTCGTTGGCGCGGTCGTCGGTGCGGTCGTCGGCGGAGCCGTCGGCGTTGACGCATCGCACGAGGCGATCGCCAGCATCAGCAGGATGAGGATGAACAAGCGTGTGCGTGCCATCGCGCAAATCAGGGTCGATTTCTACAGGATCGTGCGATTCTCATGGCAAACTTGAGGGTACTGGGTCAATTTCGTGTTCCGCTTGCGGCTTCGCGAATCACGCCGTGGTCGATTCGCGAAGCCGCAAGCGGAAAAATTCAAACGAACCCCTTACCAACTTGAGCGTTCCTTGACACATCTCCCCGGCGTTTCGATACTTCCCGCTCCCTGCAACGCGCACGCGCGCTCGCGAGACGGCGATGGCGGCGCCAGGAGCTATTTGTGCAAAGCCGATTCCTCGTCATCTTGCCGATCGCGGTTGCCGGACTCCTTGCCGGGTGTGCCAAGAACGCGCCTGCGCCCGAATCCAACAGCGGCAACCTTGCGAATCAGAACGTCGCGGTCAGTTCGACGCAACCCGCGAACGCGCCGCCCCGCGCGCTGAACGGGGACGACGTCGTCGCGTGGGTGAACGGCACGCCGGTCACCACCAAGCAGCTCGTGCAGCCGCTGATCGAATCGTCCGGCCTCAACATGCTGCTCAACCTCGTGCAGCTCGAACTGGCCAAGCAGGACGCCGCCAAAAAGGGCATCACCGTCTCGCCCGAAGACATCGCGCAAGAGCGCGACGACACCATCGCGCACATGTTTAAGGACGCGACGAAGGCCGATTACGACCAACTGCTCGAACAGTTTCTTCAGCAGCAGCACCTGAGCAAGCCGGAGTTCGATCTGGTCATCGAGACCAACGCGTACCTGCGGAAGATCGCCGAGCCGGAGCTGGTGGGGAAGATCACCGACGACAAGCTCGAGGAAGAATATCGGTCGCAATACGGCGAGACGGTTCGCGTGCGCTACATCCAGTGCGCGAATCTCCAGGAAGTGGCTGCGGCGAAGGCGAGGCTCGGCGCGGGCGACGCGTTTGAGAAAGTGGCGCGCGAAGTGAGCCGCGACGAGCGCACGCGCGGGCTCGGCGGCGAGCTTCCGCCGTTCAGCCGCGCGACCCCGGGGCTGCCGCAATCGTTCAAAGACGTCGCGTTCGCGCTGAAGATCGGTGAGGTGTCGGATCCGGTGCAGGCGGGCGGGGCGTATCATTTAATCAAGCTCGAGCAGCGCATCGCGCCCAAGGCCGTGAAGTTTGTCGACGTGAAGAAATCGATCCGTGCGGACATGGAGGATCGCTTGATGCAGCAGGCGATCAAAGTGCTTCGCAACCAGCTCGCGAGTCAGGCGATGCAGTCGATGAAGATCGAAGAGCCGACGCTCCGTCGCCAGTTCGCGGCGCGGATCGACAAGCACGAAGCCGAGCTTCGCGACCGCGAGCAGGTCCGGAGTCAGCTCGAAAAAGAGCGTCGCAATTTAGCGACGCAGCAAGTCATACCCGAGACGAACCCCGCGGCGACGACGCAGGGGGCCACCAATGTCGCTCCCGCGCCACCGACGACGACGCCCGCTCCCGCCGCGCCCGCTCCCGCCGCGCCGGCGCCCGCCGCGCCGGCTCCCGTTAACCACCCCGCACCCGCCACGGCGCCCGCTGCGCCCAAGGCGGTGCAGCCGCCGGCTACCAAGCCCGCCGGGTGATTCACGCCGCGGCGGGCCCAAAAGCCGACCCTCGTCCTCCCAGAAGCGTCATCCTGAGCGTACTCGCGAAGGATCTCGAACGTCGAAGGTCTCTCGAAGATCGAGATCCTTCGCGAGTACGCTGAGGATGACACGCGGGTGGGCGCGAATCTTGTGTTTCCCAATTATGACTTTTTGCAGATAGAATTGAGCAATCCCATGAGCCAGCAGCAACCGTTCAAAATCGACGTCTCTTCCCGCATCAGCCGTTTGCCGCCGTATCTGTTCGGCCGCATCAATAAGATGAAGTACGAGAAGCGCGTCGCGGGGATCGACATCATTGACCTCGGGATGGGCAATCCGACCGACCCGACGCCGAAGTGCGTTGTCGATAAACTTACCGAAGCGTCATTGGATCCGCGGAATCATCGCTACAGCGTCAGCAACGGAATCGCGGGGCTGCGCAAGGAAGTGGTGAAGAAGTACAAGTCGAAGTACGACGTCGATCTCGATCCCGAAACCGAAGTGATCGCGACCATCGGCTCGAAAGAAGGCTTCAGCCACCTGTGTCTCGCGCTGCTCGGCCCCGGCGACACTGCGATCGTCCCCGACCCAGCTTTTCCGATTCACATCTACGCGGTCGCGATGGCCGGCGCGAACGTGATCCGCGTGCCGCTCGGGAACGATCAGGCGTTCCTCGACAACATCGAGCGCACGATCGCAGGGCTTTATCCGACCCCGAAGCTGTTGATCCTCAACTACCCGCACAACCCGACGGCGATGACGATCGACGACGGGAAGTTCTGGGACCGCGCCATCGAAATGTGCCGCCGGCACAACGTGATGATCATTTCCGATTTCGCGTATGGCGAAGTCTGCTTCGACGGCTACAAGGCGCCGAGCTTTCTCTCGGCCAAGGGCGCGAAGGACGTCGGCGTCGAATTCACGACGATGTCCAAGAGCTACAACATGGCCGGCTGGCGCTGCGGCTTCTGCGCCGGCAACGCGGAGATGGTCAAGGCGCTGGGGACGATCAAAGGCTATTACGACTACGGCATGTTCGCCCCCATCCAGATCGCCAGCATCATCGCGATGCGTGAGTGCGCGGGATCGGTCGATTCGCAGGCGAAGGTTTATCAAGAGCGAAGAGACGTCGTGTGCGCGGGGCTCGATAAACTCGGATGGACGTACGACCGCCCGCGAGCCAGCATGTTCGTCTGGGCGAAGATCAAAGAGGAACATTTAAAAGGCGGCGGGACGATCGACTTCTGCCTGCGGATGATGGACGAAGCGGAAGTGGCGCTCGCCCCGGGCCGAGCGTTCGGCGAGCTCGGCGAAAAATACGTCCGCATCGCGCTGGTCGAGAATGAACAACGCTTGGCGCAGGCCATGCGCAACCTCGACCGAGCGCTGAACCCGCGCGCGCCCAAGCCCAAGAAGAAGCAGGCGGCAACGGCGTAGGTGTTTCCAATTCCACAGTGGCACTGAAGTGCCACCGCCGGAACGGCGCGCTGCGCGGCGGTGGCACTTCAGTGCCACTGTGGACGAACCCTCTTCCGATGTACGTAGGAATCTCGGCGTTTTTCTCTGACTCGAACTACGCCGAAGCGTGCCTGTGGGCGGCGATCGGCGTGGGGTTCGGCGTTGCGAGCTTGCGCGCGATGCCGGGCGAAGCTCGGACTGACGCGATCATCGCGTTCGTCACGTTCGTCGTGTTCGGTGGATCGGATGTCGTCGAGGCGCACACCGGCGCGTGGTGGCGGCCGTGGTGGTTATTTGTGTGGAAGGCGATTTGCGTCGGCGTGCTGCTCGTTTTGTTCATTCGATATCGCATTCGACGCGCTCGGTTCCATGTGACGAGCAAGAGCGACGTATGATGTAGACGTACAGTGGCACTGAAGTGCCACCGCCGGAACGGCGCGCTGCGCGGCGGTGGCACTTCAGTGCCACTGTCGAACGTATAATGCGCTTGACCTGATGGAATCCTCGCGCAAAAAAGTCGTCGTCGCCATGAGCGGCGGAGTCGATAGCTCCGTTGCAGCAGCTCTGCTTTTGCGCGAGGGCTATGACGTGATGGGCGCGTTCATGCGGCTCGGATCGCCGGACGGCGTCGAATCGCCCGAAGCCGAAAGCTGCGACGCGTCATCGGGTAAGAACAAGCAGGGCTGCTGCTCCGTCCTCGATGCCGCGGACGCGCGGCGGGTTGCGGGGATGCTCGGGATTCCGTTTTACGTCCTCAACTTTCAGGACGATTTCTCGCGCGTGATCGATTACTTCGTCTCCGAATACAACCGCGGGCGGACGCCGAATCCGTGCGTGCGGTGCAACGACTGGCTGAAGTTCGGCAAGCTCGCGAGCTACGCGAAAGCCGTCGGCGCGGAGTTTGTCGCCAGCGGGCATTACGCGCGCGTCGGCGTCGATCCCAAGAGCGGCGAGCCGGCACTTTTACGCGGGCTCGATCATCGCAAGGATCAAAGTTACGTGCTGTTCGGCATGTCGCGCGAGACGCTGGCGCACACGCTGCTGCCGATTGGTGGATATGAAAAACACGACGTGCGCGCGATCGCAGAAGAACTCAAGCTGCCGGTGTTCAACAAACCGGATTCGCAGGAGATTTGTTTCGTCCCGAACCAGGATTACGCGGGCCTCGTCAAGCGCCGCACGCCCGAAGCGTTTCGCGACGGCGAACTGGTGACGAAGGGCGGCGACGTCGTCGGCACGCACGGCGGACATCAGCACTTCACCATCGGCCAGCGAAAAGGCGTCGGCGTCGCGTTCGGGCGGCCGATCTACGTCGTTGACATCGACGCCGAAACGAATCGCGTGACGCTCGGCGAAAAGGACGACACACTTCGATCGAGCCTCGTCGCGAACCAGATCAATCTTCTCAGCTCACGGCTTTCGCGCGACGGCGGTGAAATGCGCTGCTCTGCGAAGATCCGTTACAACCATTCGCCCCAGCCCGCGGTCGCGCGCGTCAGCGGCGATGACGAGATCACCGTGCGCTTCGACGAGCCGCAGAGTGCGATCACGCCGGGACAGGCGCTGGTGCTGTACGACGGGGATGTCGTCCTCGGCGGTGGGTGGATTGACAAGACAGTGGCATAAGATGTTTGAGCCACCGGTGGGGCACCGATGAAGAGCACGAAGAGGATGAAGAGGACAAAGAGTGATTAGCCACAGATGGGGCACAGATGAACACAGATGAAAAGCAACGATAACAACCAATCTATTTCTTTTTTTCTTCATCTGTGTGCATCTGTGTTCATCTGTGGCTAATTCCTCCGCCGCATTTTATCGGTGTTCATCGGTGCCCCATCGGTGGCAAAAGAATCTATGCTCCCGCCGCGAAACGTACTCATTTTCCACGCCGGCGCGCTCGGGGATTTCGTGCTCTCGTGGCCGCTGGCGCTGGCGTTGGGGAGACTGCATCCGCAAAGTCGAATCATCTACGTGACCGCAGCCAGCAAGGGCGCGCTGGCCGAGCGCGTGCTGCGCGTAGAGGCGGTGGACGGCGAGACGGGTGGGTGGCATGCGCTGTTTGCCGACGACGCGGGCGCGCTGCCGGAACGGGCGCGTAAGCTGCTCGAAGGCGCGCATTCGATTTACAGTTTCGTGGCAAAGTCGGGAGATGGATGGACGCGCAACGTCGCGCGGCTCGCGCCGCGGGCGACGGTGACGACGCTCGATGCTAAGCCGCACGCGGACAGCGGGGGCGCTCATGTTTCACAATATCTCTTGAATCAGCTCGCGCCGCATCCGGCCGTGCATGGGGCGATGGCGCAGATTCTGAAATCGATTGCGGATCGCGGCGTCGGTGGCTGGCGGGGGGGAGATCAGGTCGTCATTCATCCGGGGGCGGGGGCGCGTGAAAAATGCTGGCCGCTCGATCGATACGTCGAGCTGATTTCGCTGATCAAGGCAAAAGGAAGCGGCGTGCGCGTGCTGCTCGGGGAGGTGGAAGCGGAACGGTGGTCGTCCTCCGAAATCGATTCGTTGACCCGCGCCGCCGGCACCGTGACGCGACTCGAAACGCCCGTACAACTGTTCGATCAACTCTCAAACGCGCACGCGTTCGTCGGAAACGACAGTGGGCCGGGACATATGGCGGGGATTATCGGCGCGCCGACGGTTTCGATTTTTACGAGCACCGATGCGAATGTGTGGAAGCCGCTGGGACCGCGTGTAATGACGATGAGTGGTGAGGTCGCGCCGAGCGATGTGGTTGCAGCGATCTTCCCCTCTCCCTCCGGGAGAGGGTAGGATGAGGGGGATTCGGCGGCGAATGTGTAAATGCAACGAAAAGCGATTCGAAGTGGGACGTCCCCTCACCCTGCCCTCTCCCGGAGCAACGTATCGCATCTAAGCCGCGATCGTGTTGTGTAGAGAGAGGATACGGTGCACGTGGTACAGCGTGACCTTCGCCTCAACCCACATCCGTACGCGGCGCAATCGCCGCACGAAGTTGGGCAGCGGGGCCAGCCCGAACGGCAGGTTCGTCAGGTGCGCGAACGCCTGCTCGATCCGGATGCGGTGACGCTTGTGCTCGGCCAGCATCGCGGCGTCGCCCTCCAATTCGGCGATCGCGCGCAGGCGGTCGGGATGGTGCGGTCGGTGCCCCAGTCCGCGGCCGGGCTTCTTGCGTGGGGCCAACAGCCGTCCGCCCGCGTCGGCCACCGCGCGGTACAACGGGTTCGAGTCGTAGTTGCTGTCGCCGCGGACGAGCACGCCGCGCAGGTCCAGTCGGCGCACGAGGCGACGCGTCACCGTCGGCTCACCGGCGTCCAACGCCGTAACGTCACACGCGTCGACGGCGCCGCACGAGGCGTCGACCACCGCGTGCAGCCGATACCCGCGGGCGTAGCCGTCGGGGACCTTGCCGACCGCGGCGTCGGGGTCCTTCGAGAAGCCGCCGACCACCATCGGCTTGCCGTCGGCGAACTTCTCCGACGAGTGCCCCAGTCGCTCACGGCACTCGTCGTTGACCCGCGCGATGAGTTGACGCACCGCCGGCTCCCGCAGCCGCCGCATCAGCTGCGAGTAGCTGGGCAGCTTCAGCCACCGCAGCCACAGCGGCCAGTGCTTTTTGACCGACGCCCACCGCGGGGAACAGTTGGACATGACCGCGTAAAAATAGATCAGCACGATCAGCCCGTCGCTGAACGTCGCCCCCGGCGCGACGCGGGCGTTGTCCGAATGCATCAGCCGGTGGTAAAGATACGAGAGCAATTCGCCGTGCATGACCAGCTCCTTTCTCGCAGATAGGGGCTATCATGGCGGCGAATTGCATTTGCGCGAACGACTTACCTCGCACCGCGCGCTATGTTGCGGAGGGAGAGGGGAAGAGGGCGCGCGCGATTCGATCGCGCGACACGTATCGTGGCTCAGTGAATAAACCGCATCTTCCCAAAATTCGGCACCACCCCCGGCGCGCGGGTGAACGGTCGATAGCCCGCGGGCCAGTAGACGAAGAAGGCTTTGCCGAGCATGAAGCGGCCGGGCACGCGGCCGGCGTCGACTTCGAGCTCTTCGTCGGGGAGATGAATCGGGTCGCCCCAGTAACGCGCGTCGCCGCTGATGCGCGAGTTGTCGCCCATCACAAAATATTCTTCCGGCCCCAGGTGCACGACGTATCGCGGGAAGTCGTTCGCGGCGCCTTTGCCGGGGGGGATGGGGCCGTTGGTGTAGTAGACGTCGCGCCACAGACTCAGGTGATGGATCGCGCACGACTGGTTCGCGGCCTCGATCTGGGCTGAGCCGCTGGGGCCGCGCTTGCCGGCGTTGAAGTTTTTCAGAAGCTGCTCGAAATCCGGCTTGTACTGCGCCGGCGTGGTCGCGAGCACTTCTTCGCCGTCCACGCGCAGCGACACGCGGTAATCGACGTTGGCAAATTCCAGATGCATCGGCGCGCGGGATGTGCCGCCGCCGCCGTCGCCCGCAGCGGCCAGCGCGCGTTCGCCGAGCGCGGTTTCCGTGCCGTCGTCCTTCCGTTCGAGCAGCCGCGCTTTGCCGGGCGAAATTTCCCCGATGAACGTCCGCCCGTATTTCGACAGCTTGAGTCGCAACGGACCGCTTCCGGTTTCTCTCGCGTAAAACAGATCGAGCTTCAGATCGGTCACCGGCGTGTCCACCTCCGGACGGTGGATCACGTTGTACGTGTCGATGATGCTCGGTTCCTGTTCGTCGCGGGCGGTGGCGTCGTAGGCGAGCCAATCGGTCAGGTGATTCGCCATCGGGTTGGCTGCGGCGTCGAACATGATGGAAGACGCGCCGCCGTCGTTGCGAAATCGGAAGATTCGTCCGCCGTTGGTTTCATCGCCTTCCAGCATCCAGCCGGAAGTCCCGGGCGTCGCGCGCCACGGCTGTCGCCACTTCGGCCCTTCGAAGCGCTCGCGGGCCTGCGGGTGGAAATCGTTGTCGTAAACGATCCGCAGCATCGCCTGCTGCACGCCGTACGGCTTGGTCTGCACTTCGAAATCTTTTTCGCCGCCGGTTTTCGAGACATACACGTCGCCGTCGAGCACGAGCAGCGATTCCCCCGGCCTGCCGACCAACCGCTTGATGTAATTCTGCATGTAGTCGTACGTCCGCGGCTGATCGGGCGATTTGAAGACGACGACATCCCACCGCGCCGGATCCTGGAACAGGTACAAATACTTCAGCACCAGAATTCGATCCCCGTAATGCACTGCTGGCCCGGTCGAATCATTGCGCGACATCTTGTAGCCGCAGTTGGGGCAGTGGATCGAGTAAACGTGCGGGCGCGTGATCTGCTTCATCAGGATCTCGCCGTTCTCGTTCCGGATCACCTTGCCCTTGTCGTCGCGCACGGCCTCTTCCATCGTCACGACGGCATTGGCCGGAATGTTGATGTCGTCGCCGCGACTCTGCGTGTCGTAATTGACGTCGAACTCGTAGCCGCAGTCTTCACAGCGGAAGCGCATGTGCGCCCCGAGCAGCGTCGGCGCCATCGATCCAGTGGGGATCACAAACGCTTCAACGACGAACGCGCGAAACACGAACGCAAGAATGAACGCGACAAGGATCGACTCGATCGTCTCTTTGACGCTGCCACTGGCGGAAGGATCGGTGGCGGCTTTCTTGTCGGAGTTTGATGCAGCGGTCGCGGGGGAATTCACATCGGGCATGCGATCGCATCGTATGCGAATTGGATGATCCGGAAAAGCGAAGGAGGGAATTGAACCGCCAAGTACGCCAAGAGCGTCAAGGGCAGAAGACGGATGCTACTCTGTCATCCTGAGCGTACTCGCGAAGGTTCTAACTTCTCCCTCGAGTCGGCTTGATCCTTCGCGGTTACGCTCAGGATGACCTGCTTAAGAGTTCCGCAATTCCTTGGCGCCCTTGGCGTACTTGGCGGTTCAATTCGCTTTCCCGTTTCTCCTGCCACAAATGGCAATGACCTGCGGGTATCTGCCAGCCTGACAGTTGAAGCCATTCGGCGAGCAGGGACTGACTACGCGTAAGTAGATGTTAATAAATGACTTGTATGTTAATGATTGACATCATTCGATGGCATCCGCTTTGTTCTAGCGTCATCGCACGGCGATCGCCCAACGCATCGTCGTCGGAAGATTTTGTAGAGAGCGAAAGATCACTCGACTCGGCACAAAGGCAAACAGCAAACAGGAGATTAACGATGGCCGCGAAGATGCTGGCGTTTGACGCGGAGGCGCGCAAGTCGCTTCTGGAAGGTGTGACGAAACTGGCCCGCGCCGTGAAGGCGACCCTCGGGCCGCGCGGCCGCAATGCGGTGCTCGACAAAGGCTGGGGCGCTCCCACCATCACCAAAGACGGCGTGACCGTCGCGGAGGAAGTCGAGCTCAAGGACAAGTACGAGAACATCGGCGCCAAGCTCGTGAAGGAAGCCGCCAGCAAGACGTCCGACGTCGCCGGCGACGGCACGACGACCGCGACGGTGCTCGCGGAAGCGATCTTCAAGGAAGGCTACCGCTCGCTGACCGCCGGCGCGGATGCGATGGCGCTCGCCCGCGGGATTCGCAAAGGCGTCAACGCCGTCACCGAGAATCTCAAGAAGCAATCGCGTCCGATCGACGCGTCGAAGAAGGACGACATCGCCAACGTCGCCTCGATCTCCGCGAACAACGACCGCGAGATCGGCACGATCATGGCGGACGCGTTCATGAAGGTCGGCAAGGACGGCGTCATCACCGTCGAAGAGGGCAAGAGCCTCGAGACGTACGTCGATGTCGTCGAAGGCATGCAGTTCGATCGCGGATTCCTCTCGCCGAATTTCATCACCAACCCCGACGAGATGGTGTGCGAGATCGAGAAGGCGTTTGTTCTCGTCTACGAAGACAAGATCAGCGCCGCGGCCAAGCTCATCCCGCTACTCGAGAAGATTCAAAAGGCCAAGCGTCCGCTGCTGATCATCGCCGAAGACATCGAAGGCGAAGCGCTGGCGACGCTCGTTGTGAACAAGCTTCGCGGAATCCTGAACGTCTGCGCGGTGAAGGCGCCGGGCTACGGCGATCGTCGCAAGGCGATGCTCGAAGACATCGCGGTGCTGACCGGCGGCGAAGCGATCATGAAGGACTTGGGCGTCGAGCTCGACAAGGTCGAGATCAACCAACTCGGCCAGGCGAAGCTCGTCCGCGTGGATAACGACAACACGACGATCATCGAAGGCGCCGGCGAATCGAAGGCGATTCAAGGCCGCATCGAACAAATCCGCCGTGAGATCGACATCACGACCAGCGATTACGATCGCGAAAAGCTGCAAGAGCGTCTCGCGAAGCTCGCGGGCGGCGTGGCGCAGATCAACGTCGGAGCCGCGACCGAAGCGGAGCTGAAGGAAAAGAAAGCGCGCATCGAAGACGCGCTGCACGCGACCCGCGCCGCGGTGGAAGAAGGCGTCGTCGCCGGCGGTGGCGTCGCGATGATCCGCGCGATGAAGGGTCTCAACGGCGGAAGCAATCTCAACACCGAAGGCGACGAAGCCACCGGCGTGAAGATCATCCGCCAAGCGCTCACCGCGCCGCTGAAGCAGATCGCCGAGAACGCCGGCACGAGCGGCAGCGTCGTCGTCCGTCGCGTGATGGAATCGAAAGACAACCTCGGCTGGAACGCGCTGACGGATGAATACGTCGACGTCGTGAAAGCCGGCATCATCACCCCGACGAAAGTCGAACGCACCGCCCTCCAAAATGCCGCCGAAGTCGCGATCCTTTTGCTGACGACGGATTGCATCATCGTCGAGAAGCCGAAGGACAAGGACGCGCACGCGGGCCACGGCCACGGCGGCGGCGGCATGGGCGGAATGGGCGGCGGCATGGGTGGCATGGGCGGAATGGGCGGCATGGATGACATGATGTAAGCGTCGTGCCCCTCGAGTGAGGAGAAATCATGCGACGTATTTCGTTGCTGCTTCTAATCGCTTGTGTGGGTGCGATTGCGTTTGTGTGTGGAACTGCGTCTTCCGCAGATCCACTGAAAGATCGGCAGCAGTGGGAATACAAGGTGTGCTCGATTCGAGGTGACGCAGTGCTCAAGTCTGTGGCATGGCCGAAAGACCCCGCCACGATGCCGAGCTTTAATGTTCGAACCGAAGTGGAAATGGCGTCGCGACTCAACGACCTGGGACGGGACGGTTGGGAGTTGGCTGCGATGGTCAGCGACTCGGAATCGGTTCCCGGTCCCGGGGATGTTCGCGTGAGTGTTACTACTCTTTACTTGAAGCGACAGAAATGAGTTCCGAGCAGGCGATTCGAGCAGAGAAGGTGCATGAACAATGCCGACGGTGTTACGGATTGGGCCGTACTCGTTTCGCTTTTACGCGGCAGACTTCGATGAGCCGCCGCACGTTCACGTGAGAAGAGATCGCGCGGAGGCGAAGTTTTGGCTGGACCCCGTGCGATTGGAATGGCAACGCGGATTTCGTCAGCATGACCTGAACGTCGTTCGGCGATTGATCGAGCAGCATCAAGCGTTCTTGCTGGAGAAGTGGGATGAATATTTCCGTCGAGGATGAACGACTGATTGTTCCGGCCGCGGCCGTACGCGTGACGGACGATGCGCTCATCGTCGATTTGGAAGACGGACGTCAAGTGTCTGCGCCGCTGGTGTGGTATCCCCGCCTGTTGCACAGCACGCCGAAGGAGCGCGCGAACTTCGAGATCGGGCACTACGGGATTCATTGGCCCGATCTGGATGAAGACATCAGTGTGAAGGGACTGCTGCTGGGAAATAAGTCAGGCGAGTCGTCAAAGTCGTTGAAGCGGTGGTTGTCGTATCACAAGAAGGGCAAGAAAGTGCCGGTGAAGACGCTACCGCTTCCTGCGTGGGCAAAGGCCTGACGCTGAATAATAATCCAACAACAAAGGACAAAGAGGACATTATGAAACTCCGCCCCCTACAAGATCGTGTGATCGTCAAGCAATCCGACGCGGAAGAAAAAACGAAAAGCGGCATCGTTCTCCCCGACACCGCGAAGGAAAAGCCGACCAAGGGCAAGGTGATCGCGGTCGGGCCGGGCAAGCTCGATGACAACGGCAAGCCGATGGAAATCGGACTCCGCAACGGCGACACCGTCTACTACGGCAAGTACAGCGGCACCGACGTCGAAGTGAATGGCGAAAAGTTTGTGATCCTGAGAGAGACGGACATTCTCGGCGTGCTCGAATAAAGAAATTGAAACCACGGATGAACACAGATGGACACGGATAAGACGAACACAGCATTCAATCTGTGTTTATCTGTGTTCATCTGTGGTTCCAACTGATTCGGAGAAAAGATCATGGCAGCCAAGCAAATGAAATTCGAAAACGACGCCCGCCAGGAAATCGCGGCGGGATTGTCGCAGCTTTCTCGCGCGGTCAAGGCGACGCTCGGGCCGCGCGGGCGGAACGTGGTGTTGCAGAAGTCGTTCGGATCACCGCGGATCACGAAGGACGGTGTGACGGTCGCGAAGGAGATCGAGCTGCCGCAGCCGTTCGAGAACATGGGCGCCAAGCTCGTGATGAGCGTCGCGAGCAAGACGGGCGATGTCGCCGGCGACGGCACGACGACCGCGACGGTGCTCGCCGAGGCGATCTACGTCGAAGGCCTCAAGCACGTGACCGGCGGCGGCGTGAACCCCGTCGTCGTGCAACGCGGAATCCTCAAGGCCGCCGAAGTGGCCGCCGACGCGATCACCGCGATCTCCAAGCCCGTCAAGGGCAAGGACGACTACAAGAAAGTCGCGACGATCTCCGCCAACGGCGACGAGCACATCGGCCAACTCATGGCCGACGCGATGGAGAAAGTCGGCAGGGAAGGCGTCATCACCGTCGACGAGGGCAAGGGCGTCGATTCCGAACTCGAGTACACCGAGGGCATGCAGTTCGATAAGGGCTATCTCTCGCCGTACTTCCTCACGAACACGACGACACTCGAAGCGATCCTCGAGAACGCCTACATCCTGCTGCACGAGAAGAAGATCTCGAACCTCGCGGAGCTGCTTCCGCTGCTCAACAAGGTCGTGACCAGCGGGCGCCCGCTGCTGATCATCGCCGAAGACGTCGAGAGCGAAGCGCTCGCGGCGCTCGTCGTGAACAAGCTTCGCGGCGTGCTCAACGTGTGCGCGGTGAAGGCGCCGGGATTCGGCGATCGCCGCAAGGCGATGATGGGCGATCTCGCCGTCGTCACCGGTGGGCAGTTCGTGTCGGAAGACCTCGGCGTGAAGCTTGAGAACGTCGAGCTGGATCAGCTCGGACAGGCAAAACGCGTGGTCATCGACAAGGACAACACGCTGCTCGTCGAAGGCGGCGGGAGCAAGAAAGAGATTCAGAGCCGCGCCGATCAGATCCGAAAGCAGATCGATACGACGACCTCCGACTACGACAAGGAAAAGCTTCAGGAGCGTCTGGCGAAGCTGACCGGTGGCGTTGCCGTCATCAAGGCCGGGGCCGCGACCGAGACGGAGATGAAGGAGCGCAAGGATCTCATCGACGACGCGCTGCACGCCACGAAGGCCGCGGCCGAAGAGGGCATCGTCCCCGGCGGCGGCGTCGCATTCCTCCGCGCGATCGATGCGGTCGAAAGTGGCAAGAGCAAGGCAAAGGGCGACGAGAAGATCGGCTTCGACATCATCGCCGAAGCGCTCCGCTCCCCCGCGCGGCAAATTGCCGACAACGCCGGCGACGACGGCGAAGTGATCGTCGCCCAAATCCTCGAAAACAAGACCGCATCCTACGGCTACAACGCCGCGACGAGCGAGTTCGTGGACATGTTCAAGGCCGGCATCATCGACCCGACCAAAGTCGCCCGCACCGCGCTGCTCAACGCCGCAAGCGTCAGTGGCCTGGCGCTGACGACGGATGTTCTGCTGACCGAGGTGAAGGAAAAGAAGGACGAGGACAACCTCGTCACCGGCGCGGTGTCGTAATCGAACGACGCTTCGCCTAAAATGTGAATAGCGATCTAAGCGCGCGAGGACACGAAGGGACAGACAGGATCTTTCGTGTCTTCGCCGTTTTATGGGTCATAGGCGAGTGCCGGGCATTTTTTTTGCGGCGTGGTCACCTTCGATGACCACGATGATGTTGGGCCGGTTCTGAAGTTGAAGGAATGGGCGCGTGGCCACAACGAAGCGCGATTACTACGAAGTCCTCTCCGTCACCCGCACCGCCAGCGGGGAGGAGATCAAGCGCTCCTATCGCCGGCTGGCGATGAAGTATCACCCCGATCGGAACAACGGCGACGACAAGCACGAAGCCGAGATCAAGTTCAAGGAGTGTTCCGAGGCGTACGAGGTGCTCTCCGACGACAACCTGCGCAAGCGTTACGACCAGTACGGCCACGAAGGCGTGAAGGCGCAGCACGATTTTTCGCACATGGATGTCGGCGATATCTTCTCGATGTTCGACGACATTTTTGGCGGAGCGTTCGGTGGGATGGGTGGGCGCGGTGGTGGCGGGAGAGCAGCGGGGAAGGCGCGCGGGTTTGATCTGGAGACGCAGGTCGAGCTCTCGCTCTCCGAAGTTGCCGCGGGCGCGGAGAAGACGATCGAGTTTGAGCGTCAGGATCATTGCGACGCGTGCAAAGGATCGGGCGCGAAACCGGGCAGCTCACCGGTCGTGTGTCCGCAATGCGGTGGGCAGGGGCGTGTCGCGCAGCAGGGATTCGGCGGAATGTTTCGCATGGTCACCGCGTGCCCGAATTGCCGCGGGAAGGGGAGCGTCGTCCGCGAGCATTGCAATTCGTGCGGCGGGACGGGGCGGCAACTTCGCAATCGCAAAGTCACCGTAAAGATTCCCGCGGGCGTGCACGAGGGGCAGGCGGTGCGGATCGTCGGCGAAGGCGAACCCGGATCGAACGGCGCGCCGGCGGGCGATCTGCACTGCTACATCACCGTCAAGCAGCACCCGATTTTTACCCGGCACAACAACGACATCGTTTGCCAGGTGCCGATCTCGTTTACTGAAGCGGCGCTGGGCGCGCGTGTCGAAGTGCCGACGCTCAAAGGCACCGAGCACCTCGACGTCCCCTCGGGCACGCAGCACGGCGAGGTGTTTAAGCTCAAGGGCAAGGGCCTGCCGGACATTCGCAGTTACCGCGCCGGCGACGAACTCGTACAAATAGTGATTGAGATCCCCAAGAAGCTGACGGAAAAGCAAAAGACGCTGCTCAAGGAATTCGCCTCGACCGAAGACACCAACGTGATGCCTCAGCGGCGCGGATTCATGGACAAGCTGAAGGAAAAGTTGCGAGGCGAGATTTAGTTTTGTCGCTTGCGGCTTCGCGAATCGACGCGTGTGTTGATTCGCGAAGCCGCAAGCGGAAAACGCAGAAGATAGAACCGACAACGAATACGACGAGACGCGATCATGAGCCGTTCACCATTTACCAACGACGACGAACAAATCCGTGATGACGGAAATGAGGGCGACGCGGACGCGCAGAACCAGGCCGCGATCGACGCGGACGTGCAGCGCCTTCAGCAGGAGCGCGACGAGCTGTTCGAGCGGCTCGCCCGCGCCACCGCCGATTTCAAGAACTCGGCGAAGCGACTCGAGAACGACTTGGAGCAGCGCGCGCAGTATGCGAACAGCACGCTGATCAAGAGTCTGCTCCCCGTGATCGACAACTTCGAGCGCGCCCTCGCGGTCGATGCGAACAAGGTGGACTCGGCGTCGATCCTCAAAGGCTTGCAACTCGTCCACGATCAGTGGATCAACGTGCTCAAGCAACAGAACGTCGAGGAGATCGCGCCCAAGCCGGGCGACCCATTTGACCCCGCGCACCACCAAGCGCTGATGCAGCAGGAGAACGACAAGTACAAAGATTCGCCGACCGTGCTCCAACTGTTGCAAAAAGGCTATTCGCTCCACGGCCGCACGCTGCGGCCCGCGCAGGTCGCGGTGAGCAAGACACAATAGTTGCCAGTGGTTAGTTGCCAGTTGCCAGTAAGCCGTGTAGTCGTGATCTTCACTGGCCACCAACAACTGGCAACTCAGACCTATGCCTACCTACGAATACAAGTGCTTCGCCTGCGGACACACGTTCGAGCGATTTCAGTCGATCACCGCCGATCCGATTAAGCGTTGCCCCGAATGCGGCAAGGCGAAGGTCAAGCGATTACTGGGCACGGGCGCAGGGTTGATCTTCAAAGGCAGCGGCTTTTACATCACCGACTACCGCGACAAAGGTTACGCGGAGAAGGCGAAGGCGGAGAGCGGCGGCGGGTCGAATGAATCGAAGTCGGATTCGAAATCCGATTCCAAGTCCACCGGCGAATCCAAACCGGCAGCGGCGAGTGAATCGAAGCCCGCGACGAAGTCGGAATCGAAGCCAACGAAGTCCGAATCGAAATCGCAATCGAAGTCCGATCGGAAGAAATAGAATCGCGCGCGTCAGCCGCACGTGCGTATCGCGATGCGTTGTCCCACCTGCAAGAAATCTGTCTCCGATGACCCGCCGGTGCCCGCCTTGGCGTGGCCGTTCTGCTCCGAGCGCTGCAAGCTGATCGACCTCGGCCGCTGGCTCGACGGCAAGTATCAAATTCCCGTTGACGAACACGACGCGGACGAAACGGATGCCGAATCATCGTTGCCGCGCGACACCGAACCGCCGCCGCGCGAATAACGTCACTCGCGCCGGTGCGCACACACGGTGGCTCTCCAATTTGTGCCGTTCATCCCCGCGCGTATAATCCCCGCCGCTACCAAAGGAAGGAGCTCATGGCCGACGACGCGCGCGTAGTCCAGGGGATCGACTGGCGACGGACGTTTCCGTTCACTCACATTTTTCGCAGTTTCCGCATCGCGATTCATCCGTCGAAGCTGCTGCTGGCGTTGCTCGGCCTCGTGCTGCTGTATGTCGGCGGCCGTGTGCTCGACGGCGTTTGGCGGCACTTTGCCCACGAATCGCAGGCGCATTACGAAGTCACGACGTTGGGCACGTCCGACGAGATTCGCGTGTACGAGAACACGTACACCCGCTCGGAGTACAAATTGCAGGTGGACGAGCTGCACGACCGACGCGGCTTGTTTGCGACGTTCTTCGAGTACGAGATCGCGCAGATCGACGGCGTCGTGAAGAGCGTGCGCGACGGGCGGTGGGTCGGCCGGGGCGGCGAACGGGAAAATCCGCTGGCGGGCGCCGAGAGCGCCTACGGGCTCCCGCCGGACGCGTTGAGCTCGCAGTTCGCGCGCGCCCGGGCACTGGCCGCCGGCCAGGGTTCGGGCCTGAACGGCCGCGGCGAAAGCGTCGTGCAATCGCTCCGCAACTTCGTCGTCACCGGCCCGACGTGGGCGATCACGTATCACCCGGTTTACTTCACGATCTTCGGACTGTGGTTCCTGGTGATCTGGTCGATCTTCGGCGGCGCGATCGCGCGCATCGCTGCCATTCACGTGGCGCGGGACGAGAAGCTGTCGATCCGTCAGGCGCTGCGGTTCAGCGTTGGCAAGCTGCTCAGCTTTCTGTTCGCGCCGGTCATCCCGATCGTGATTGTGCTCGTCGTCGGCATTGTGGTCGCCGTCGTCGCGCTGATCGGCGACGTCCCATTCATCGGGCCGATCATCATCGGCGCGCTGTTCTTCCTCGCGCTGGCCGCGGGGTTTGTGATGACGCTGGTGATGCTCGGGACGATCGGCGGATTTAACCTGATGTATCCGACGATCGCGGTCGAAGGCTCCGACAGCTTCGACGCGATCTCGCGCAGCTTCAGCTATCTCTACGCGCGCCCGTGGCGCATGGCGTTTTACTCGCTCGTTGCGATCGTGTACGGCGCACTGTGCTATTTGTTCGTGCGTCTGTTCATCTGGTTGATGCTCGCGCTCACGCACTTCTTCGTGAACATGGGCATGTTCACGCACGCGGGTCACGACTCTTCAAAGGATCTGTTCGACACGATGTGGACCAGCCCCGTGGCCGCGGGCCGGCTCGTGTACAACGTCGATTGGTCCGCGCTCAACTGGGGCGAAGCCGTCGGCGCGGGCCTTATCTGCTTCTGGGTCTACCTCGTCATCGCGATGCTCGGAGCGTTCGCGATCAGCTTCTACTTCTCCGCGAACACGGTCATCTATTATCTGATGCGCCAAGAGGTAGACGCGACGGAACTGGACGACGTCTACGTCGAGCAGAGCGAAGAAGATTTCGGCGACGCGACGATCCCGGGCAGTTCCCCCGCGCCCGCGACGGTTACCACCGCCTCGGTCGAAACGACGTCAGGGTTGAACGCTTCGACGAATCCGAGCGGATCGTCGGATTCATCCAACCCGCCGCCCACGACGTAATCTACTATTGACAAATGAGTTATCGCCGCGCTTCAACGCGGCGATTTTCTTTGACGAGTCTTATAGTGAACGGTTAATCTATATCAGTCTCTTATCACATTAAAAGATATGACTCGAGCGAGCCACAAGCAGGATCGCGTCCTCCAATCCATCCGCCGGGAGATCCTGCAGGGTCGCTTCCGCGAAGCTCAACAGCTTCCTTCGCAGGCGGAACTGGCGCGCCGGCACAAGGTCAGCTTGGTGACAGTCGGGCTGGCGATCAACCGCCTCGCGCGCGAAGGCTTCATCGAACCGCGGCACGGATCGGGCACGTACGTCGTCGATCGCTTGCCGCACAAGAACAACATCGCGCTGGTGTTCTGGAACGATCCCAGCTCGCGCTTCGCCGCCGGCGAATGGTCGCGCTATCACTCGGCGCTGTCCGCCGAGGCGCGGGTGATCAACCAGGAGCAGGGGCGCAACATCCTTCCGTTCTACGGGATCAACCAGCACACCGACAGCGAAGACCGTCAGCGGCTGTTGTCCTATATCGAGGCGCACCGGCTTGCCGGAATCATCTTCGCGCACTTTCCGATCTACCTCGATGGCACGCCGATCCTCGATGAGCCCGGGATCGCGCGCGTCGCGCTGATGGGCGAAGACGATCGATCCGACCTGCGGTCCGTGGAATTCGACGGTGAAGGCTGGTTGGAAAAGGCGTTCGATTATTTCGCGAAGCTCGGGCGCAAGCGCGTGGCGCTCGTGCGGCTCGGCAGATCGCACGAGGACAAGATCATCACACGGCTCGCGGCCCAGCACGGGATCGAGATCCCCGAATACTGGCGACAGGAGATACCGATCGTCAACGCCTCGGCGGTTCGCAAGTGCGTTCGGCTCCTGATGTATGGCGCGGGCGCGCAGCGGCCCGACGCGCTGTTGATCACCGACGATAACTTCGTCGAAGACGCGCAGGCGGCGCTGGTCGATGCCGGCGTGCGCGTGCCGGACGACGTCGCCGTCGTCGCGCACTGCAACTTCCCCTGGCCGCCGGCCAGGGTGCTGCCGGTGCAGCGGCTGGGATTCGACGTCGGCCGGGCGCTGCGCACCTGTGTGGATTTGATCGACCGCCAGCGGCAGGGCGCGAGCACGCCGAAGGTCACGACGATTCCGGCGCAATTCGAACATGAACTGGCGACGGCGGCGGATGCAACGCTGGCGCCGCGTTGATCGACCTGGCGAATCATTTCGCAGCGAAAGGACGGCGGAGATGTGGATTTCTCGAAAATGCGGGTTGAGTTTCGTCGCCATGGCCGCGTTGCTCGGTGCGGCCGCGGACGTTCGCGCAGCAACGGATTCGTGGACGGGCGGCGGGGGGGCGAACGACAATTGGAGCTTCAGCTCTAACTGGAGCGGCGGCGTGCCGGGATCGTCCGACACGGCGCAGTTCACCAATACCGATGTGAACAACAACAACGTCGTCGATTCCACGCGATCGATCGCCGGGATGATTTACGCGAACAGCACCGGTCAACACATCACCGATTTATCGAGCAACACGCTTACGAACACCGGAGACCTGAATCTCGCGGTGGACATCAATGCAACGAGCTCCGCGACGATTCGCAACGGCACGTATCTGATTGGATCGTCGTCGACGCGGACGAACTGGATCGTCGGCGGGCGGCCCACTGTTCCGTCCAACAACAACGGCACGATGACGCTCTCGAACCTTGGTGTGACCGGTTTCTTGAATCAACTCGCGATCGGATACAACCCGATCTTCAACAACCAGACGACGAACACCGGCACGCTGAACGTCACGAACAACAGCGTCGTGAATCTCGACACGACGAATCTTCAAGTCGGCATCGGCTTCAACGCGACGGGTTCGGTTGTGGTCAACTCCGGATCGAGCTTCAACGTCACCGCGAGCCTGATTGATTTAGGCGGCGGTTCAAATATGGCCGGGTTCACCACGGGCAATGTCACCGGCACGCTCGACCTCTCCGCGGCGGCGGCATCGACGCTGAGCGCCACAACCGCGTACGTCGGCTATCCACTCAATGGCACGAGCCTCGGCACTGGGAATCTCCGGCTCGGCGGCTCCTCGCTCACCGTGACAACGCTGACCGCGGGAAACGGCACGATCGCTTCGACGTCCGGCTCGACGTTGCAAATCCAATCGGGCGGATCGATGAACGTGGCCTACGGTCGCACGAACGCGAGCAGTCTCGCCGGCACGGTGAGCGCGACGATCGGAACCGGCGCGACGCTGAACTTCGGCAGCGGAACCAGCAATCGCGCGAACCTGAACATCGGCGTGATCGCTTCGGGTGATCAAGCGGGTTCGCCGACGGGAACGCTTACGGTCAACGGTACGATGAGCGGATTCATCGACAACCTGAACGTCGGGGTGCACAGCCAATTCAACGATCAGTCTTGGTTTCCGACGGGCACGCTCGATACGCGCAACGGAACGCTGTCGAACCTGACCATCAACACGCTGACGTTGGGCAACAATTTCAACGCCAAGGGCACCGCGATGTTCGGCGCGGGAACGATGGCGATCGGCACTGCAACGGTCGGAGCACCCAACACGATTTCGGGATTTTCGACGAAGGTCGCCAAGGGATACGTTTCATTGAACGGCACCGTCGCTCAGATCTCGAACTCGCTGACCATTGCCGACAAGGGTGAGATCGATACGTCTGTGCTCGGGACGAGTTCCGGTTTCGATATCACGAATTCATCGACCTCGGCATTCGCGATCAATAACTCGCTCGTCGCATCCAATGGCGGATTGCAGATCACCTTCACGCAAAATCCCAACGGCCTGCTCGCCACGGCCGCGACCGCGAACAATATTTTTTACGGCTTCAAATGGTCGGGTGATCATGTCACGGCGCTGCAGGCGTTGCAGAGCGGCGGCAAGCTTTCGTGGGATTCGACGACATTTCTCACCGGATCGTTCAACAACGCGGTGAGCATCTTCTACGACCCCGCGGTTGGCACCGGGCTTCACACAGGCGCGACATACATCGGCTTCTACACCGCCCCCGAGCCGTCGGCGGTGGCGATGCTTGTCGGTGGAGCATGTGGCGCGATCTCGATGCGCCGGCGTAGTTCGCAAGCAAAACGGTGAAGTCATGTTGAAATCGATTGATCTGAACGGGTCTCGTCGTCGTCGACCGGGGTTTACGCTGGTCGAGTTGCTCGTTGTCGTCGGCATCATCGCGGTGCTGGTGGCCATGTTGCTCCCTGCTTTGACCAAGGCGAGACAAAAGGCGCAACAGGTGGCGTGCCTTACCAATATCCGCCAGACGTACATGGCGATGGCCATGTACGCGAACACGTTTCGCGAATATCCGCTGACGTTCAAGCCACGGGCACTGACGGATCCCGGATGGAATCCGGGAGGAGAGCAGGCGGGACACATAACGCCGACGATCCTGCCGCTGCTGGTGAACTACGGCTATGTGACGAATCCCAAGGTACTCCAGTGCAATGCCGCTGCGCCGGGGCCATTTCCCTTTATGTTCTCGGGGCTTGTCACGACGCCCTGGTATGACTGGGCCGGGCCGTCGGCGTACGGAGGATATCTCGACGGCTACGGGCATAAATCGGGACTGCGCTGGAACAGTCATTTTTACGTCTCGTACACGACAGTGGAATCGGATTCGCACTACTGGGGTTGCTCGGTGCACAACAAATGGATGCGACTGATGGCCGTTTGTCCGAGCATCATGCTTTCCGGAACCGCTTTCTGGGTCATGGAACCTCACGGCACGCAACCCATCGACTACGTCTACTGCCAGACCGCGGAGCAATGGACGCTCCGTCGCCGGAACATCTTGTTCAATGACGGTCACGCCGAATACTGGAATCGAGATGCCCCCGCAGCCCCGGGAGATTATCAATAACGTTTCGGCGCTAACCGCGCGCGGTATCATCCGCTGATGCTCGTCGCGATCACCGGTGCCAACGGATTTGTCGGAACCCACACGTGCAAGTCGCTGAAACGCGCAGGACATCAGGTGCGCGCGCTCGTCCGCCGCACCAGCCAGCACGCGCACCTCGCGGGCGTCGTCGATGAGCTTCACTACGGCGATCAGGCGGATCCACAAGCCATTGCGGCGCTCGTGCACGGCATCGACGCGGTGATCCACAATTCCAACGACGGCGAGGCGCTTCGACGATCCCCGCAAGCGAATTTCCAAAGTAACGTAATGGGTTCGCTCAACCTGCTCGAGGCCGCGCGGCAGGCGGGCGTGGGGCAGTTTATTTTCGTCAGCTCGGTCTCCGTCTATCACACGATCCTGCAGGATCGTAAGCTCGACGAGAATCACCCCACGACGCCGAGCAGCCTCTACGGCGCCTACAAATCCGCGGCCGAGCAGCACCTGCTGGCGTATCATCAGACGTATGGAATGAACACGAGCAGTTGGCGACCCGCGGCGATCTACGGCATCGCGCCGAATCTCAAACGATCCTGCTGGTACGATCTGATCGACGCCGCGCGCCGCGGCGAACGCATCTCCACGTCTGCCGGCGGAAAGATCACGCACATCCAGGACGTCGCCGACGCGTTCACGCTGGCGATCGGTGACGAATCCGTCGCCGGCCAGTTCTACAACCTCATCGACCGCCACATGTACTGGCAACAAGTCGCCGAGTTCGCCAAGGAACTCACCGACTCGCCATCGATCATCGACAACCAAAAAGGCCCCGGCCCCAAGAACCACTTCGACACTACCAAAGCCGTCGCTTTCTTCACCCGCCACAACAACCCAATCGCCCTCCGCCGCGGATTACAAGGCGTAAAGGAGTATGTCCGCGACCTACTGGAGACGATGCCCTCACTCCGCTAAGATCCTCGCGCGAGTTCGTGCACCCGTAGCTCAATTGGATAGAGCATCGGTCTTCGGAACCGAGGGTTGTAGGTTCGAGTCCTACCGGGTGCGATTTGATCTGAGACGAGTTCGAGAAAGCTGCGCAACTCAACGATCCTCAACAGGGGCGATGTGGACTCTTCCGTAACATCCCACAGAAAGCGGCGAACCTCGCTGTAGCGCTCCAACGTCCGGCGCTGCGCCGACATCTGGTCGGAGTGGGTCTTCTAATTCCTTGGGCAACACGACGCCGGCGCCCGCGGCGGGGCTTTGGTCGGTGAGGCGGTAGTCGCACGTTGCGGTGGGATTCAAATCGAATTTCATGAATTGGGGGTTGGCGACGATGCCGTGCTCTTCGATTGGGCGAGTCGTCGCGGGGCCGGATTTCGGCATTATCTGTTTTCGCGCGCGGGCGAGGAAGTCTTCGGGCATTGGCTTGGTGGGGTCGAGCGACCAATACAGATTGCCGTCGCAACGCACGTTGTGTGGCTCGATCGGAACCAGTCCGCTGGGCGGGCCGTTGAGGTAGAGGATGAGGTTGTTGAACACTTGTCGCGACGTCTTTTCGCTTGTGTTGTAGACGAGGTAGTGGGCGAAGCCCGCGCTTTGGGTCGGGCCGATCAGCGTGTTCTGATACCACGCGACCGATTCGGTGCCGATCATTTCCGAGCCGTGCTTGACCGTGATCCCCGCGTTGAAGAGGCCGCCTTCCGGCTTGTCTGGCGTCGGTCTTTCGAAGTGCCGCGGATCGCGCATGTCGACGATGTTGCGGTAAATGTAAATGTGTCCGTCGGGTCCGCCATAACTGTGGAAGCCGAACGCGGTGCTGACGCTGCGCAGGTAGTTTTGATAGACGCGAACGTCGTCGCTCACCCAAAAGGTTGGGCTCGACAGGTAGAGCGCGTCGTCTTGAAACGTGTCGAGTAGGTTGTGATGGAATCGCATATTCTGGCCGTTGACGTACACGCCGTCATGGCCGTCCGTGAATTCGCAATAGCTGATCTCCCAGTCGTGGTTGTAGGGGTAATAGAAAACCTCGAATTCTTCCGAGCCTTCCATCACCAGCACGGCGTGCGTCGGGAGACGCGCGATGTTGCGTGCATTTTCGGTTTGCTTTCCGGTGATCCACGGGTCGTAGGCGTCGCCGGTGTAGGTGTACAAACCATTCTCGGATCGAAACGCCCACGGCGGAATCATGCCGTGCAACGCGCTGTTCATGAACTTGCACGGCCCGGTGCCGCGGCTGCGCAGGCAGTACGTTCCGCCGTAGACGACGACGTTGTCAAACTCCAGGTCAATTCCAAACTGCAGCACAACCGTGTTGAAGCCGCCGCCGCGGATCACCAGATCCTGGAACTTTACATGCATCGCTTGATCGACGAACAACGGAACGGAGTTGAACGGCGCAATCACCAGCGGCAGCTTTCGCGGATCGGTTTCCCCGGCGTAATTGGCGACGCGATCATTGCGGATGTTCGTGTGCGCGAGCCGGCAATAGATGTATCCGCTCTCTTTGTCGTAGAAGAGTCCCGGACCGCAGTAGACGGGCGCGACCATCGTTTTCCTCTGCGGGTCGTCGATCCATAGTTCGTTGTCGGCCAGCAAATCCGACGAATGCCAATAGGTTTGCAATCCGACCAGCGAATCTCCAAACAAGCCCAGGACGTCGCGGATGCCTTTGTAGCGTTTGGTTGATCGGTACCCGCCGTCCGCACTCGGCTCCCACGCGGTTTGGGCGGAGTTAAAGAACTCGGGAATTCCGCCGTCGAGAATCGCTTGTTCTCCCGGGTAGGCGCGGATGCAGATCGGCGCGTCGGCGCGACCCACCGCACTGCAGTAGACGTTTTCGAAATACGTGCCGCCGCGGAGGTAGAGAGTCTCTCCTGCCGCGAGCTGGCGCATGGCAAAGTTGATGCTTCGCCAGGGTCGCTGTTCGCTGCCGTCGGCTTCATCATTCCCGTGCGTCGCGTCCACGAATTTAGCTGGACCGGCGATCGCCTGCTTGGCGGACGCAGGGGGCAACGGACGGAGCGGTTGGCACGAGGCAAAGCGCGGCAATTCGCCGGAAATCGCGCTCGATTGCGCGCAAAGCATTGTGGTGACGATGATTAGAAGATTTGAACCGAACCCACCGATGATCTTCTTCGTGGAAATCATGGCAGAAAGATATAACTACACAAGGAGAAAAGATCAATTATATGGCGCTTTCTCGCATTATACTCGCGAATTCTGCGGGGCGATATTATACTTAACTATATGACCGTCGAAGAGTTCTCAGACAAGATCATGCAGTTGGATGCCTCTCCCGGGGGGTCACAGGACTTGGGGCCGAAGTACGCGCAGGTGAAGGCGTGCTTGCGCCGCGTGATCAGTGATGATGAATTAAGTCCGGGCACGCTTCTGCCGTCCGAACAGACGCTGGCGGAGCGGTTCAGGGTCAGCAACATCACGGTCAAGCGGGCCCTCAACGATCTGGCCGCAGAGGGTTTGATCGCGCGGAAGAAGGGAGTCGGGACTTACGTCGCCGACACCGCCGCGCAGGAGGAGACGTCGCAGCACGCGGAAGTGGCCGCGAGTAGTTCTTCGACCCTGTTCCTCTCTTGCGGGCAGTCTCCGCGGATGTATCACGATCTGCTCGGGGGCGTGGAGCGGATGCTCGCGGAGCGCGACAATACGGTGCTGTTCGTTCGTGTCGCCGATCGCAGCGATGTCGAGTTCGAACGGTTGCGGCGGCTGGTCAAGCGCAACTCCGTCTCTCTCGTTCTCCTCTCTGGCTGGGTCGACAACGCGTACGTTCGATTCGTGAAGGCCCTCGGCGTGCCGGTCATCGTGATCGGTAACTATCCGCTAACCGAAACCGTTTCGCAGGTCTGTGCCGACGTGCACGATGCGACGCGGCAATCGGTGGAGCTGTTGCTCGATGCGGGCGCGAAGCGCGTCTTGCTGGCGAATGGCTCGCACCGATACGGAGTGGCGGACGAGATGGCACGCGCCTTTGACGAGGCGGTCGCAGCGAATCAAGCTCGGGTGAAGTATTCGGCCGTGGTCTGGGATGAGAAATCGAACGTCGGCAGTTTGCATCAACAGTTGCTGGATGCGCTGGATAAAGTGGATGCCATCGTGGTGGAGGGCGGGGTCGCGCAGCAGGTGATGCTCGCGGTTGCCACGAGTGGGAAGCGCATTCCTGAGGATCTGAAGATCGTCTCTTACGATCCTCCTCCGTTTGTTTACGAAGGGACGAAGGCCCTGGACCGTTTCATCGTTGCGTGGGACACCGAGTTGCCGCGAGCGGTGCAAACGCTGTGGGAAATGCTGGTGGCGCAGCCCTCGGCGCGCGCGATCCGATTGTGTTTGCCTCTGGAATACGTGCGAGGCGATTCACTCGGCGTGGCGGTGCGGTAGACAAACTCAACTCGCGGCGGCGCGGGGAGGGCGCCGTCAACGTTTTCTCTCTAATCGGCCGAAGGGAGCGATTGTTTAAAGACGCGAAGGAAGTTCTCTCCCAAGATCTTTCTGATTTCGGTTCTCGTGAATCCGCGGCGCGCGAGCGATTCGGTGAGCAGAGGTAGCTTGGAGGCAGTTGCGATGACGCTATCGCCGTTCTCGTAGTCGGGGCCCAAACCGACATGATCGATCCCCGCGACGTCTACCATGTGTTCAATGTGATCGAGTAGGCGCTGGATACTAGCGCGACGAACCACGGTTCCGTCTTCGATCGCGCCGCCGAGCGATCTCGGCCACTCGAACGGGTCCCAGCGGTGCCGAAGATATTCGTAGGGGTCGGTGTACTTGCGCTCCATCATCGCGATCTTTCGACGAAAGAGCTTGCGGGTCGGGTGATCCGCTTGCTGTCGCGCAGGGGCGAACTCGAGGACGCCGGAGGAGAAGTGGACCCCGATGACCCCGCCGGTCTTCGCGATCGCGCGGAGCTGTTCGTCCGTCCGGCTGCGCTGGTCTCCGTAATCACAGAGCGCGCGGCAGGCCGTGTGAGAATCGATCACCGGCTTCGTTACGACGTCGAGAGCCGACTGAAACGTCCGATCATTGGCATGAGCCAGATCCACCAGGATCGACAAGCGTTCCATTTCGCGCAGAATCTCCCGTCCGAATGGCTTCAATCCGACGCGGCCCGAACCGTATGCGGCGCCTCCGATCGCGGGATCGGAACAGAACGGGTGCGCGCTTCGCACGCCTAATCGAACGTACGACCGAAGTACGGCCAGGCTGCCGTTGATCGGCATTCCGGTCAGGTGAAAAATGAAACCGAGCTTCTTGCCACGCGTCGCACGTTCGAGGTCGGACTTCGTGCGAACGAGCAAAACATCGGGCCGGGCGTCGATCTCGTTGATTAGCGCATCGAAACATCGCAGCATGTATTCCACGCCCGCGGCGCCTGGAAACTTCGACTTGTCATTGACGGTGTGTGAACAGACGACGAGATCGACGCCGCCTTTGCGCATTTGCGGGACGCTGCCTTCGCACCAAGACGGCGCGCGTGTGAAGTATTCGCGGGCCGAAACGCCTCCGCGGTGATAACTCAGCCACGGGTTGACGTAACCGAGTACGACGTTGGCATCGCGATGCAGGGCGTGGATCGATCGATTATTCATCGCGCGCGATCACCGCGTTTTACGGATGCCGAACGGGGCCGAAGAAGTCGGGGAATCGCGCCTGATCGTAAAGAGCGTATGGCCGATTGATCGCCATCGTGTCGCGCGCCCGAATGAACGACACGAGCTTTTCCTGCAGGCCGGCGATCTGCTGATCGCTGATCGGTTTCCCCGCGGCTCGGTCAGCCACCGCTGCCATCAGTGAGACGCGCAGCTTCGTGAACTCGAGCGCCTCGCCTAGAAAATCGATGCGCGCTGCAATGGCGGCGTCGCCCGCGGCGAGCTGACGCGCTTCGTTCAATCGATCTTCGGCCTGCTTTACCGAGTCGCCGGACCATGCGCCGATCCATGCAGGCAACATCGTCTCGTGAGATCTCGCCTGCCGAGCGCGTTTCGAGGTCTGCTTTTCCGCGAAGTCGAAGAACGCGCGAATCGGCGCTGCCGCGGGGCCGAAGCCGGATTTGCAGTAGTCGTCGATGAGCGCGTCGACGTCGAGATTCGGATCCCACATGAGCTTGACCATCACGTAGTAATTGAGGCCAAAACTTCCCCAGTCGTTCATCATCGTGTCGAAGTCGACGCCGAGCAGCCCCGCAGCGGCGAATCGCTTGAAATCGTCGGCATATTTGTGCGGGTAGAGCGTGATCATGTCGAGCCCACCGCGCAGCCAGTTCGATCGCCAGGAGAGTTTGGCCTGCGCCCGGCGCCAGCCGTTAACCTCTTTGAGTAATCGTTCGCACGCCTCGTCATTCTCGTACGGTCCGTCGGGCCCGACGTATTGTATGACGACGTTGGGATGTGCTTTGACTCGCACCGGAGGAAGGTTCGTTGCCCCGTACGCGAACGCGACGACCAGAACATCCGGATACTCTTTGGCCACGCGGGCGGCCACGCGGTTATCAAATTCGAGATAGCGGTCGGAGAGCGATCGATATTCGATCGCGCCACTTCCGTAGGACAGCTTGATGGGCGGCGCATCCGGCGGGTCGAGCTTCTTGCATTCGTCGCACAAACAGAACCAGTGATAAGCTCCGTCGTTTTCGCCGATGCTGACCGCGTCCCACGGGTGATTGGGGGCGCCGCGCGGCGTTTGAGCGTCAACCGGCCGCTTCTTGCGAATCGCGGTGAGCGCCCGGTTCGCGATGTAGTCGGCGAGCGCGGTGTTGGAGACGCACATCTTGGCGCCGTCGCTGTTCCCGTCGCGCGAATCCCATTCGCGGGATCCGTTGGGTTGCATCGCCACCCACTCGGGGTGAGTGGCGTGCACGTCCGAGTAGAACGTTTCGTTATGTCCTGATGCCAGCGCGACGCTCTCTCCCATCTTTTGACGGCGCGCCCACAGCTCTTCATCGAGGCACATCTTCGAATAGGCCTTGGGGTTGAAGCCGGCCTTTGTCGCGATCTCCGCCATGAACGCGCCGTTGTCGAGACTGTTGCGCCACGAACGCTGTACGAGTCGCGGTTGCTGTTGGATGTTGAGATCGTCGGGAATCGAAATGGTCTTGCTGCGAGGGATGACGGTGCCACTCTCGCCGGGCCAAAGCCATCGGCATCCGAGCACGTCCTGTTCCACCGTCGCTACGGCGAAAAAAGTCCCGTACAGATACGGATGACTCGCGCTGGAATCCCGACCCAGCATTACGAGATTCTTTCCGGCGACGCGCGCGAGGAATGCTTCGGCTCGGAGTTTCTGGCTATCGAGGCCGAATCGGGCGGCCGCGCGACTGTCGCCAATGCAGACGACCGATTGGTCTGACGGCGCGGCGTCGAACGCATTGTCCGTGAGGATGGGCAGCTCGGCGCCCGACATCGATTTCACGGTGTCTCGAAACTCTTCGGAGGCGCATTTAGCCGACTCCGTTGAGCCGCGAACAATGATCGCGGTGGGCTGACCGTCTTGGACTAAGGTCACCGCGCTGCATACGGGTGCGGGAAATGCAGCCACACCCGCTAGAACCGCCAATCCTAAGAAAAGTATACTTTTCATTGTTCCTCTAATGACGTTCGTTCAGCATATCGGGCTTAAGTAAATTATAAAAGACTTTTTCCTTGCAGTTGGGAGAAAGAAAGAATACTTATCTTATTGCCGGTCTGATGATCCGCGTCTGCACTTCAACAGGAGGACGGTCCATGCGATTCATCTCGATGTGTCTTGCGGTTATTGGCTTGATGACAACCGTGTGTCCCTTGGTGTCGCGGGCAGCGTTTCAGACGGAATACACGTTTGAGTCTCCGAGCACGGCCGCCAACGTGCAGGACACTTTGACCGGCGGAAATAATGCAGAAACGTTCGCGCCGCCCACCGTCAACGAAGGTCCCACCTTGACCGCGGCCGCGGCGAAACACGGGGCGGTCGGGCTTGATTTCACCGCGTTCAATCCGTCGGGTACGAGCAACGATTCTTACTTGCGCACCCAAAGCACGTCATTGTCATTTACAAGCGGCATGACCGTCGCGATGTGGATCAATCCATCCGCGCTGCCGACCTCCGGTAACAACGGGACGCTCTTTTGGTCGGCGGAGACCGGCGGTGGCTCCAACGGGCGAGTCGACATTCTTCTCTTCGACGACGGCAAGGTGAGATTCCACAACTTCAACGCGGTCGATAATTCTGAATCGGTGTTTACCAATACGGCATTCGCCACGAACACGTGGACTCACTTCGCTGCCACATGGGATGACGCGACGAACACGGTTCGCCTCTACGTCAACGGGGGGTTGGACGCGACGGACACCAGCTTTTCGACGTTGGACGGCGGCGTCGTGGCGGGCTCGCATCTCGACTTTGGGCAGGCTGGAGGGCAGGACACCGCCGGCTTGCAATACCACGGTTACATGGACGACATCTACATTTCCGACAGCGTGAGCTCGCAGGCGGACATCCTGAGCATCGCCGCACTCCCCGAGCCGACGTCGCTTGCATTTCTATTCGCCGCCGGCGCGTTGCTCATCCGCAAACCGCGACGCAGTTGAGTACGTGATTTCCGCCGACAGACTTCGGACCGTCACTATGCAACGCAACGATGCGTCATCCACGCCGAGCCCGCAAAGCGGCTTCACTTTAGTGGAGCTGTTGGTCGTCATCGGAATCATCGCCGCGTTGGTCGCGATCCTTTTGCCGGCGTTACAGAAAGCGCGAGACGCTGCCAACGTCGCGGCGTGCGAGTCGAACATGCGCCAAATCCTCAACGCCATGTTCATGTACCACTCCGAACACAAAGGCGGCATGATTCCCGCCTACAGCACGACGAACAATTGGGCCGATCCGTTGGATCCCTACCTCGGCGGTACGGCCACCGATGACGGTTACCTTCAATCGCGAGCGTTCGATTGCCCCGCAAATCCGTCGCTGCGCGATGCGATCGGCCGCGCGGATATTTCCGGCATCAGCTACATGTTTAACTACGCGCTGGCGCAGCCGGTGAGTCGTCCGTTCCTTCGACTGCGCACGCCGAGCAACAAGTTTGTCGTCCTCGAGCGCGCTCGCATGGTGGATGTGCTTCCGCAGTATCCCGGCCCGGCGGCGGGATACGACTACCGCCAATACGGCGGGATCGTGTTGGACTGGGGCACGGGATTTCCGACGCCCGGACGGATCGTCCATCGCACGCTGGTCAACGCGGGGTTCGCCGATGGGCACGTCGAGTCATGCTCGAAGGATGACTGGCGGATCATGTTCGACATCAACGATCCCGTGCAATACCTCTCTGCGATACGCCGACACTGGACGTTTCTCAACGAGGGGGAGTGATGACGCGGGGGTTGCCGCCAAATCTACACGCTTGCATCGAATGATCGTGATGCCCGATTCCACATCCGTACGAGTAAGGAAAAATGGCCGCGATGCAAATGCTCTATCTGAGTCGCAAGGACATCGAATCGCTTGGGGTCGGAATGGAAGAAGTCCTCGTCGCGGTCGACGAGGGCTTTCGTCTCAAAGGTCTGGGCCGCGTCGAAATGCCGCCGAAGATCGGCATTCATCCCGCGCGTGACTCGTTCATCCATGCGATGCCCGTCAGTGTGAAAGACCTCGGCGCCGCGGGGATGAAATGGGTGTCGGGCTTTCCGGGTAACATCGAAAACGGATTGCCCTACATCTCGGGCCTGCTGATTCTGAATGATCCGAACACAGGGATCCCATTGGCGGTGATGGATTGCACGTGGATCACCGCGATGCGCACGGGCGCCAGCGTCGGGGTCTCGGCGAAATATCTTGCCCGGAGCGGCGCGAGTGTCGCGGCATTCCTCGGATGCGGCGTGCAGGCGCGAACGAGTCTCGCGGCTTTGATCGTGGCGCTGCCGCAACTTCGCGACGTTCGCTGTCACGATCTCCACGCGACCGCACGATTCATCGTTGAGATGGGCGCGCGATTTCCCTCGCTCAAATTCACCGCGTGCGCGTCTCCGACCGACGTGGCGCACGGAGCGGACGTGCTCGTCACGGCGATCCCCATCGTCACGCATCCCGAGCCGCCGCTGGATGCGGACATGCTCAAGGAAGGGGGTTTGGCGGTCTCGCTGGACTACGACTCCGCTTGGACGAGCCGCGCGATGCGTCAGTGCAAATTCGTCACCGACGACCTGGAACAACTTCAATACACGAAAGCCCACGGCGCTTACTTCGCGGGAATTCCGCAAGTCGTTCACGCCGATCTGGGGGAGCTTGCGGCACGGAAAAAGGTGGGAAGGGAAAGTGCGCACGAGCGAATATTCTCGATGAACATGGGAATCGCCGTCGATGACGTCGTCACGGCCATCCTGCTTTACCGTCGGGCGATCGAACGCTCCGTCGGGGTTCAATTCGATCTGTGACCGAAAACGTTTGCGCTGCATGACACACGGTCACGGGATCTCCGCTGGGGAGACTTGCCGTCCTCCCACCCACCTCCGGTCGGCTCCGTCGTTTCATTCCACAGTGAAGCGGGTCATGCAATAACGGTCAGTAAGATGTTCCCTCAGTGCAAACAAATACACGTCGGGGTCCATTGGCGGGTTCCAATGACGCGTGTACCCTCCTCAGACTCATCCGTCGGCTACGGTTGCAACCTGTCGCCAGCGGATGTGCGTCTCCAACATCGAGGGATATCGATGAGCAAGAATTTTCGTCGGGTGGCCAGCGCGCTGGTGGTCATAGTTTCGTTCGGTGTGCGTGATATTCACGCGCAGACGCCTGCCGCCCCCGCAGCGGCTGCGCCGGCGCCGGTGGTCTTTCCGATGGATCGCACGGCCTACTTCGTCGGCGAGCAAGTTCCGCTAGCGATCAACGGGACCGCGGACGTGAAGCTCGAAGCGGTGAACGCGGACGGTCGCACGACGTTGTACGCGGGAAAACCTGCGTCGCTCCTGCTGGATACGTCGCGGCTGGCGCCGGGCGATTACGCGTTGGAGTTGAACGGTGCGCGCGCCGTCGATCGCTTCACGCTGACCAGTCCGCTGCGCCGCTCGGCGGCCTCGATGCAGGATGAAGCGACGCCAGGGGTTTCGAGTGACGAGACGGCGCGAGTGTTCAATGAGTCCGGCTTGACCGGATGCTTTGCCATGGCGTCTTCCGACGCGGGCCGCTCGGGGATTCTCGATTGGATGGCGCGCACCGGCGCGCTTTTGATGATTAACTCCGATACGCGGCCCACCAGCTTTTTCCCGGTGGGCAACAATCCGATCGAATTGGACGGCGTCAGCCAGCGGATGATTCTGACCGCGCAAGCCAACAGTCGTTATCCCAACTTCGGCGGATTTTGCTACGGCTGGGATGCCGCAGGCTACGCGGTCGGTGCGCGGCGCGGACTAATCGTCTACTGGGGATGGCAGGGTCAGACGCAGGCGCTGCGCAACTACATCGACCGCGCCGATCAGCAGAAGATGGATGAGTTCACACGACGCACCGGTCTCAAACCCGTGACCGAGCCGGAGTACCTTGCGTATCTGCTGTCGATCAAGCGTCCGGAGTTCGCGCCGGCGATCGATCTGCCGACCAAAGTCTGGTTGGAAGAGATCGGCCAGCACACGCAACCGCTGACCGACGCGCAGCGGGTCGAGTTCGAGCGCCGGTTGGATGCGTGGTCGGCGTATCTCATGGGGCTCTACAACGAATGCTACTCGACGTACTCGAAGAATCTCGCTGCGGTCGATCCGTCGATTCGCAACACCGCCAGCGTGCAGATCGATCACGCGCCGACGCGCTCCGGTCAATATTTTCCTTCGGCCTACGCGCCGCTGGATTTTCGATATCAGAGCACGTGGAACGACCAGATCGACGGACCGGATTACGCTTATCAGTGGCTGCTGACGTCGGGCCTTCTCGAGATCGGCCGCGGCGATAAACCGGTGTGGCTCAGCAATTCGATCTGCACGGTGAGTGACCGCTCGAACATTCCGGGGAAGTTCTTGAAAGTCGCGGCTCACGATCTGGCGTGGGGCGGTTCGGGGATCGGCTTCGCTGCGGAAGGGTTCAGCAATCTGCTGGGTGGGATGAACAAGGGTTCGAATTGGGATCAAATCAAAGGCAAGGCCGGCGAGTGCGACGTGCGCGCGGGCCGCGAATTTCTCGATCGATTCGCGAGTCTGGCGACGCAGGCGCACGGCGATTTCGGCGTCGGGGTGCTGTTTTCGAAATCGCAATATGGGCGGCAACACATCTACATGACGGGCTTTGCGCCGCCGATCCAGGCGTTCCTCGCCTTGGTGAAAATGGGATACACGCCCCGGCTCGTCACGGAAGAAGAATTGGCCGCGGGCGGGGCGACGCAGCTTAAGGCGCTGGTCGTCATCGGGCAGGAATTTCCGATGCCCGAGAAGGTGATGGATTCCTTGGCAGGCTTCGTGAAGAACGGCGGGCGAATCATCGTCGACGGCAATACGACGCTTGCACTGCCGGGCGCCGAAAAGTTGGGCTTCAGCTATCCGCGGAGTCAGCCGGGCAGAACCCATAACTGGACTTCGCCGAACTTCATCGGCAACGAGAACGCCGAGATTCTGTTCGCTCGCCATTATGCGGAGGTCTCGCCGGCGTACGAGAAAATTCTCGGCGAGACGGGACGCGGAATCTTCCGCGCGGAAAACGGGGTGAAGTCCGACGTCGCGCTCACGCAGATCGCCGGCGGCGCGGATGCGAAGTATGTGATCGCGATCAACGATTCGTACGTCAGCAATCAGGCGGACTGGTATCAGGTGAAGGAACAACTCAAGCCGACCGGTGAGGGTTGGCTGTACGACTGCACGGAAGAAAAATCGCTGGGAAAACTGGCGCCACTCACCTGTGATCTGACGCAAACCACTGCCCGCGTATTTGCGGTATTGCCGCGCGAGCTGCAAAGCGTTTCGCTCGCGGCGAGCCAGTCCGTTGCCGCGGGGCAAGGTGTGGGCCTGCGCGTGGAGTTTCAGGATTCGGCGCAAAAGCGTTTGGCTGCGGTCCTGCCGTTTCACATCACGCTCAATCGGCCGGATGGAAAGGTTCAACAGACGTACTATCGCGCGACGACTCCGGAAGGGACCTTCGCGATCATATTGCCGATTCCGGCCAATGCGCCCGCGGGGCAGTGGTCGGTGACGGTGCGATCGCAACTGAACGGCGCTACCGCCACGTTGCCGATCACCATTGCGGCGCCCGCGAATGCTGCGTTCGCCAGCGCCATCTCCGACTCCGTCATCGTTCGCAACCGCGACGCGGCCGAGGCGATGTTGGCCAAGGGCGCCAAGGTCGTGCTGCCGCTGTTCGATGCGAAACAACAGCCCGTTGCCGATCGCGTGAAAGCCGTGCTGGAACAGCGCGGCGTGACCGTCGATATTTGGCAGAATCCGACGATCTCGACGTATCTGCTGGCTTACGAGCCCACGGCCGATCAGTTGAAGGAGAACGCCCGGATCGACTCCGGCGCCGCGATCGGAAAAATCGCGCGAACGACCGTGAACGCGAACGATTGGTACAGCGCGATGAGCGGCTATCGTTTCGGCGGTTCACTCATCCTGCTCGATCTCACCACGACCAAGGGCGATCAGCCCATGGCCGAGGCGATCGACTCCGCCGGCGTGCTCTGGCCGCAGGTCAGCGCCGCGTTCCCCGGAAATGGCCACGCGATCGTTCAAGCCGTGCCGTGGGCATTCGGCCCACGGACCACGACGCTCGTCATTCAGGCGGCAGACGAAACTGGTTTGCTCGCCGGCGCCGAATCGCTAGCGAAATTGCCCGAAGATCGAATCACTCCGTCGCTGGTTGCCGCAAAGGCGGCGCTGTGGCGCGAGTATCACATCGGCGGACAGCCCGAGCAGAACGCGTCAGGCGAACTCACCGCGAAAGGAATCAAAACCGGACAAGCCCCCGAACCGTTTGCGCTCAAATTCGTCGGCAACGAAAAACCGCTTCCCGCCGATCAGGTGAAACATCCGGGCCCGGTCGTACACGCCTCGACGCCGATCCCCGCGACCTTCACGCCCACGCAATGCGTCACGTATTACCGCGACGGGGACAAGTACATCGAGACCGTTAACGTTGGGATGCTGATGCCGGACCTGCGATTCTCCCAAGCGCTCATGCTGCCGGTGGAAGCGAAACAGGCCGGCAAGGTGGACATCAATGTGCACGGCGTTTTCCGCTACTCGGATCGCGAACCTTGCTCGCAGCCGCAATGGGAAGAGATTCTCTCGCTTCGCGCCAAGCTCGTGCCCAAGGAGCGCAAGCCCGTCGAAATGCTGGTGCAGATCGACGGCAAGCCCGCGGGAAAATTGGTCGCAGCGAAGACCGAGCAGAAGGACGTCCCGCTGGAAAGCAAGCCGATGACCGGCGAAAAGCCGAAGACGGCCAACGAAGAAGCCGTCACGCAGATTCACGGAACCGTCGAACTGCCTGCGGGGAAACACGAGATTCTGCTGATCGAGCAGAACATCGTGGACGGGAAATTGGAAAAGATCAGCGTCGGCCAGACGAGTCCGTAACGATTGACTTAGCGGCGATTCGCAGGCGAGTCCACAGTGGGCGAAGATCTCTGACCGCGAAATCGGCATAGGTTTTGCGCTTTGCAAGGTAGGGGGCAAGGTAGTCGCTCATGCGCAGATTTTCTTCGCGACGGTGGCGGAGGGTGTTCGTGAGATCTTTGGAGGCTTCGATCCAGTAGACGTCTTTCGGATAATCGCCGCCCGTCTCGATCGTTTTCGCGCCGCACAGATCCTGATAAGCCAACCACGGGAAATTCACACCGCAGTACGCGGAGAGCCAATTCGATCGCGGGAGTCGGGCGTTGATCTCGATTAGCTTGAAGAGGCCGTCGCGCGGATCTTGTTTAAATTCGGAACACGCGATGCCGGTGAAGCCGATTCGGCGGAGCATACGCTCGGTGTGCTCGACGAGCTCCGGCATCGGTGCGTGACTGACCGCCGCCCGAGCCACGCCGAACCCCGGCGGATTTTGACGCAACTTGCGCGTGATGAAGTTCGCGCGTGTGCGGCCGCTGCGATCGATGTAAACCAGGCACTGATAGATGTTCGAATCCGGCCCCGGGATGATTTCCTGCACCATCATTCGATGCCCTGACGGCGCGCACCGCGCCATCGCGTTCGTCAGCTCGTCGAAGTTTTCGCAGACGAAGCTCTTGACCCCGAACTCACCGAAAAACAGGTGGCCCACCACCGGTTTGAGAATGCACGGAAACGATAGATCGTTCTCGATCGATCTCAGTTCCTCGACGCTCGAAACGCCCGTTGTTTTGGGAATGGGCACGTCACAGTCGCGGGCGAGCTGATATGTTTTCGGTTTCTCGATGATGGTTCGCAGCACGTCCCACGGCGGCGTGAGGAAACGGAGAAGGCCTTCGAGCCGATGCCGGCTTTTCGAGATTGCCATCGCGACGTCGTCGTTGGTTTCGAGAATCAGCGCCTGCGGCCATCGCGCGGCGTTCTGGACGAGGAAATCGACGAACTGCTGCTCGTGTGTGCGCGGGTTCGGGATGCGCACGCGCTCGGCGACGTGCCTGGAATCCTGCGCGAACTCCATCGTCTCGTCGTAACACATCGCGACGATGCGGAATCGCTGCAGCGCCAGCGCGCGGATCGCGCCGTATCCGCTGACGTGGCATCCGATGACGATCGCCTCTCGCATGCGCCGCTACGCTCCCGTCCGCGGGCAGAGAGAGGCGACCGCGCGAAACTTTCGACCGGATTGGCGGACGAAATCGCTTTCTCGGCGCGCGTCGATGTGCGCGTCGTCGCCGAGCAGTCGCTGGAGCGGCGGCAGGGCGCGGGCGATCGCTCGCGTGAACGTTGCGTCATCCACCGTCACCAGCGTCAGCTCGAACTGCTGGAGCTCATGCTGCGTCAGTTGATATTGAATGATCTCGCGATCGTCTTTGAAGATTTGCCACACGGATCGCGGGTGGACGAACTGCCCGCCGGGGCGGGGCAATAGATCTTCAACACGGCCTTCCAGTTCCGACAAGAGCGCGAACGTTCGGCCGCAGGGGCAGGGCGACTGCGGCATCGAGGCGATGTCGCCGATCGGATAGTTGAGCAACACTGACGCGCGATTGATCAAATTCGTCACGATCACGCGGCCCGATTCGCCGGGCGCGAGCGTCGCGCCGTCGGGGCCCGCAATGCGCACGTGGCAGATGTCCTGGTGGATGTGAAACCCGGTGCGATGCTCGCAGAAGTATCCAATCTTGAACGACTCGACCGCGTTGTAGCGCGACATCACGAGGCTGCCGAAGTTCGTTTCGATAAACTCTCGCGCCCCCGGCGGCAGCGCTTCACCGATGTACATCACGACCTTGGGCGCGTGCAGCCTGATGCCGCGCGCCGCGATCGTCTTGAAAAACAGATCGACCCAACCGCCATAGCCGACGAGGATGTCGGGCCGCTCTTCGTTCGCGATCGCGGCGATCGCTTCGGGTGATTCGCGCAGCGAAACGAATTTTCGCCGCGGGCGGACGGGGAAGAGCACGCTTTGCTCGTAGAACGCGATGACTTTTTTGAACGTCGAGGTTTCGTATCCGACGTACAGCTCTTTCGGGCGAAACGACCCGCCGCAAACCTGGTTCACCGGTTCGCGTTCGCGCTCGCCGTAGGCGATGTTGGAGAGCAGCGCGCGGCGATCGACGTGAACTTCGATCGGCGTGCCGGTTGATCCGCTGGTGAGAAACGATAACGCGCCGCGCGCCGCAGGCGCGTCGGCGATAAATAGCTTCGGCTGTGAGCGCACCAGGGATTTGTCGAGCACGGGCAGACGATCGAGCTCCGTCGCGCCGACGATGCTCGCAGGATCGATCCGCTGGCGGGCGAAGTAATCGCGGTAGTAGGGAACGTGCGCCGCGGCGTACGCGACGATCTCGCGGATGCGCCGGTCGCGGGTCGAGTCGATCTGATCCTTCGGCAGATACGGCGTGCGCCGCTGGCCGCGCAGGCTCGCGGCGATGTACGCGCTGCCGTGGAGTTTGGTCAGCAGTTGCGTAATCATGCAATCGGCGATCCTTCGTCGCCGCTGTCGAGCAAGAACGGCGCGCGCGATTCGTCACAGACGGCGCGGAGATCTTCGATGACGCCGCGAGAAAGCGGAATGCCGCTGCGCGTACGCGCTTCGCACGTCGCGTGCTCGGGATCGCCGGCGACGAGGACCGGTTGTGCCGGATTGATCGGCGTTGTCGCGCGCAGGTCGTCCGTTAGTGCCGAGAGTCCCGCTTCAAACGCACCATCGTCTCGAAATCGCCGCGGGTCCAGTGCGAGAAAGAAGTGCCCGACGCGCGGCTCCGCGCCGGCGGCGTTGTTCGCGTCGCGCACGCCCGGGAGCACGGACGAGAGAATCTCGACCATCGTCGCCAAGCCGTAGCCTTTGTGACTTCCCATCTCGATGCTCGATCCCAGCGGCGTGAGGCGTCGTGCCTGAGCCGCGCGTCGGGGATTCGTGTCTGGCTGGCCGCGTTCATCGAGCGCCCAGCCGGCGGGGATGGCGCGTCCGCTGCGCCACGCGGTCATCAGCTTGCCGAGGGGAGCGGTGCTCGTCGCCATGTCGAGAAGGAACGGTTGATCGATCTGTTTCGTCGTCGCAGCGAAGGCGATCGGGTTTGTCCCGAGCTTCGCTTCGACGCCGTTCGTCGGCACCACCGAAGGCGTGCGCACGCTCGTCATCGCGATGCCGATGCAACCGGATTTCGCCGCCCGCGCCGCGTAGGCGCCGGCGGCGCCGAAATGCCCAGAGTTGCGCACCGCGACCGCGCCGAGCCCGGAGTCGAGACACTTGCGAATCGCCAATTTCATCGCGACGTCGCCCGGCACGTGACCGAGCCCGCCGCCGCCATCAATCAGCGCCGTCGTCGCATCTTCGCGAATCACGGAAATTGACGGCGTCATCGTCAACCGGCCTGCGCGCAATCCGCGATGGTAATCGCGCATCATCGCGCAACCGTGCGAATCGATCCCGCGCAGGTCGGCGTACATCAGATAGTCGGTGGTGATGGCGACGTGGGGTTCCGACATGCCCCATGATCCGAGGATCATCGCCACTTGTCTCGAGAGCGTTGTCGGTGTGATGTTGCGTTGCCGCCAGAGGCGCATCGCGGGAACGCCGGCGCGATCGAGCGCGAGCGAGGCGGTCCACCGCAGCCCCGAGACGCGCAGCGACTTCCGCAGCCGCGCAACGGCGCCGTCCCGAGATCTTGTATCGTCACGATCGCGTCCCATAACCCGGACGGCACCGCCTTGCGAACCGCGCGGAATCCACGTGAACCTTCGCGCACGCGCCAGCCGCTATGCCGATGATAAAGCCATTACAATCTATCGGCCCGATCGCCGCGCCGCGTTCGCTCCGCTCCGGGAAGCTACATGTCGGTTACGGAATCGCAATATTGGGACGCGCTCGGTCGTCGCTGGAAGCAGGACGGCCCCGAGCCGCTGTGGCGCGCGCACGCCGACGCGGTGAACTGCGCGCTGCTGCGGCGATGGCTGCCCAACGGCGACGATCGCGCGCCGCGCGCGACACGCATCCTGAAGACCGACGGATTCGACGAAGCCTGCGGGCCGGGATTACTCGAGCTTCTCGCCTCGCATGCGGCGACGGTCGTCGTGATGGACATTTCGTCCGCGACGCTCGGCGAAGCGCGTCGCCGGCATCCGCAATTGATCGGCGCCGCGTCCGACGTGCGCCGCCTGCCGTTCGCGGAGGGAAGCTTCGACGTCGTCGTCTCCAATTCGACGCTCGATCACTTCGCGAGCTTTGCCGACTTGGAATGCAGCATCGCCGAGCTGCACCGCGTTCTGCGCCCCGGCGGGGAATTGATCCTCACGCTGGACAATCCTGCGAATCCGCTCGTCGCGTTGCGCAACGGATTGCCGTTCGCGTGGCTGCATCGCGTCGGCCTCGTGCCGTATTACGTCGGCGCGACCTGCGGCCCGCGGCGGCTGAGCCGGTTGCTGACGCACGCGGGGTTCGATGTCGCCGACGTGGACGCGGTGATGCATTGCCCGCGCGTGCTCGCGGTCGCGTGCGCACGAATCCTCAACGGCAGCGCGTCGCCGAAAGCCGACCACCGATTCCTCTCGTGTCTGGCTGCGTTCGAGCGGCTGTCGCGATGGCCCACGCGTTTTGTCAGCGGCTATTTCACCGCGGTGCGGGCGGTGAAGCGATGCTGTACAGACGCGCGCCCGCCGGCAGTGTGATGCGCACGCGATGCCGGCGCGGATCGCTCTTCGTCTCCCATTTCACACGACGATACACCCCGAGCGTTCGCTCCTGTCCGATGCGACCGCGCGCCGTTTCGCGACCGGCGGGATCGAGAGCGGCTATGGTCAGATCGTCGCCATCGGCGTTCAGCCAAAGGTTCGAAGACGGTGTCGCGGCAAATGTGGAGGATTCGATCTCTACATCTCCCGGTCCTTCGGCATACCCGAATCGATCTCGCGGAAGTGTCGCGACGCCGAGAAACACCGGCGCGAACCGCGACCCCATCCGATCACCGCCCACCGAATACTGCGCGGGCCATGAGTTGTAAGTTCGCGGGCAGCCGAAGTAGAAGATCCAGTGTTCGTCGCCGACGTGTTGCCAGCCCGCGGTGCTGGTCACGAGCATATTCTCGTCCCACATTCCTTTCGGACCGGTTTCAAGAATTGGCGTGTGCGGATGCACGCGGCGGAAGTGCTCGCCGTCGTTGCTCACGGCCAGCCGCAGGTCACCGTGGATCGGATTCTTCTCGAAGCGATCCGACTCAAAGAGCATCAGGTAGCTCCCGCCAATCTTCTGGACCGCGGCGAAGTGGAGCTCTTCGTCGATGCCTTCGACCGGCGAGAGCACGATGGGATTCGCAGCATCTTCGACGCGCGCCGCGCTCGCGCCATGTGCCAAGCCGATGTTCCGCGTGCCGGGCCAACGCTTGCCGTCTGATCGTGGAACAAAAAGCTGCCCATACGCTTTCCATCGCCGCGATTCGTCCGGATCATCCGGATCGAACAGCACCTGCGAAATATCGTTGAACGGCGCGCGAAGCTTCTCGCCGTAAGCCGTGCCATCGCGCTTCCACGTGATTCCGTCGGCCGACCACGCGAGCGTCTTGGACCACTGGCTCGTCTTCCAATCCTTCGTTTCGTCTATGAAGCGATACTCCGTCCAATATCCGCCGAAGCGTTGCGACGGCGGCGCGTCGGCTCGCGGGTTTTCGAAGGCGAGGCTGAGGAAGTACGGTTGCCAATCGGGCTTCAATCGGTTCGACGAGGCGCCGAGAAATTCGGATTGCTTGCAGTCGGGCTTTCGCCAATGAATTCCGTCGTCGCTCTGGGCGTATCCCGTGTGCCACGTGCGGTCGGGCGATTGGACGATGTCCATCCCGGTGTACCAGCACCGGAACGTTTGATCGCGCGCGCTGTAGAGAACGGTGCCGGGCCAACTCACGCAGAGGCTGTCCCAGTGATGCGGCTCGCCCGGCGACATGACGGGGTTCTCCGCGTGCTTTGTGGCGCGATTGAGGTGAAACGTCACGCCGCGGGCGTCGGCGACGGACTGGCGATCGAGGATCAAGTGGGTCTTCATGGGGAGATGGAAAGCAGAAGATCGAGCGTTTCGCCGAGATCGATTGTGAGCGGCACGTCGTGGTTGCCGCCGGCAAGCTCGATGTATTTGAAACGTGCATTGGCGTGGCGTTTGAGCGCATCGATGAGCAATCGCGCATGATGCACGGGCACGATCGCGTCGCACTCGCCGTGAACGATGACAATGGGCACGCGTGCGAGTTGATCCGCGTGATGGCGGCTGGTGCGCTCGCGGAAGACGGCGGGGCGGTCGGTGGGCGAGCCGCCGTAGCTTTCAAGGAAATGCTGCGGAAATCTCTCAAACATTTCCGCGGGGTCGGTCGCGGGGCACAGCGCGAGCACGCCGTCGATCGATTCCGGATTCCGCGAGCCGAAGATCAGCGCCGCCGTCCCGCCCATCGATCCGCCGCTGAGGATCACGCGCTTCGGTCGATACCGCGCGCGCATCTGCTCGATCAGCGCCGCCACGTCCGCCTCTGCCGCAGGGCCCATCCACGAATTCCCACGATATTCGGGGCAGACGTACACCGCATTGCGCTGCGCGATCCATGAAGACCAAAGCCGCGCGAACGTGCGGTCGAACACGTCCGCGTTCATTCCTTGCTCTTGGTGATTGGTGGCGCCGTGCAGGTAAATCAGCAGCATCTCGCGATCGTCCGCGCCCGCGTTGGCGCTCGAGGTTGATGACTCGGCGATGAGATACGTTTGCGACGTCCCGTCGTGCGGCGAAACGAATCGCTCCTCGCGGACGTCGGCAGTGATCGGATGAAGAGGAATGTTGGGCACGGCGCGCATACGGGAGCGTAACGGGCGACGACTAAAACGGCGAGATTCGATGATACACGAGGTAGGCTTCGGACCAGTAAAGCAGCGGTTTCTCCGGCACCCACGTCGGTTGGCTCGACACCTGGTAGGGCGGCACGATCTCGCCGTGTCCGTCGCAATAGGTCACAGGAATTCCGCGGCGCTCGTGGCGACCGCTGACGCCGGACGGGATGCCGGGGGAGAAATCCATCCCACAACTGTTGTAGACCGCGGGCGAAATGAGCTGCGTGCCGGTGTTCCACGGCGTGGCGACGCAGAAGATTAACCCGACGTCGGTCGAATGATGTCGGATCGTCGGATCCGAATCGCGATAAGGACCGAAGAAAATCAGGCCCGGCGTATCGCGCTGCATGCCACTTTGGATCAGGCCATTCAGTCCGTATGAAACGCAAACGGGGTTGCCGACCGGCGAAGGATCGAGATCGCTGATGTCCGGGTTCGTATAAAAATCGCCGCCGGTTTCGGTGGGGCTGTAGTTGTACGGCCCATACGGACACCCGCCGCGGCGCGTCTGCACATCCTTCTTCATGTAGCCCAGATCGACGAGCAGCGCGTGCCATTCGGGAACGGGTGTCGCGGTGAGGAAGCCATAGCCGGGCGGGTAGTACTGTTTGTAGTCGTGCGCGTACATCGTCACTGACATGAACGCCTGTCGCTCGCCGCTGAGGCATTTCAAAATCCCCGCCTGCGTGCGCGCCTTTTGCAATGACGGCAAAAGGATCGCGACCAGCACCGCGATGATGCCGATCACCACGAGCAACTCGACGAGGGTAAAAGCCGTGCGTCGTTTTCGGTCTTTGTACATCACGACATCCGCGACAGAGGCCACTACTTCAGTGCGCGCGGCGGCCGCGGTGCAGCAGCAACGTCACGGCGCCTGCCGCGAACAGGCTGACTGACGGCTCAGGCGCCTGACTGATTTCGAAGCCGTTAATGAACGCGAATCGCGGGTTGCCTGCTTTGAGAGTGTACGCGTCGATTTCAAGGCTGGCAGTGTCGGACCTCCAAACGCCCGTGTAGGCGTACTGGTCATTGCTCGTGGGTTGGCCGGGAGCGTCGGGAATGAAGACCGATCCCGTCGATCCCGTCGTATCCGAGCTCGGATCAAAACTGAAGAAGGTGCTATCGCCCGTCGCAGTGCCTTCCGTGTTCGCATTAGCCCAGTACGCGTACAGCGTCACTTGATAGTCCTGATTGGCGTGGATTCCTGGTCCCGACAGGGTGAGGTGGATGCGCCCGGTGCTATTGATGAGAAAGACGTAGTCCTCAAGCAATTGACCGTATGTGAATGCGCCGGAATCCGGAGGGAAGTCGGCAGTGCGACCGGTGTTCGAGTAGTTCGAGATGGAGGCGGTCACATCTCCCTCGGTCGTGGTGTATGTCTTTCCCGCGAAATCGGCTTCAGCGAGGGCCTGGAAGCCTGTTTCGACGGGATTCGAGGCCGATTGCTGGATATCGACGCTCAGAAACGGTGCGGCAATCGCGGGCTCAATGATGAGCAACGTTCCGAGTCCAAATGCCGCAAATAGACGTGAAAGACGCATGTGCCTCTCCTGTGGGTAAAGCGCAACGTGCAATGTGAAATCGGATCAAGAATACGTCACTTTTCAGCTAATACCACCTCGGTCAACTCTCTGATTTCTATACTGGAGAGGGAATTGTTTCTCTGAAAACAACCAATCTGGAAGGCGTGCGCGATTAAGGGGTCTCTGGGCTCTCGAACGTCAATAACTCCGAAGTCATCCGCCCCGGCACGCGCACACGAAGCCCGCCGCCGTCGATGAGTTCGCGACCGCTGATTGTGAATGTCTCGCCGTTGTTGTGCAGCGTGACGCGATACGAACCTTCCCGGCGCAGTCCGCGCGGGATGAAGGTGAATGCTTCATCCGTTCCGCCGGTCAATCGCCAGATTCCCGCGTACGCGCGGCGCGCATCGGCGGACGCGTGTTCGATCACGATCCAATCGCCCGGCTGATTGTGCCGCTGAAACGGCGTGTGATGAAACACGCGGCACGTCGCGAGCATCGGACGGACAAATTGCTTGTAGAGCTCGACCGTCTTTTGCCATCGCTCCAGCCCCCAATCGTTCTTCGTCGCCATCGACGGGAACGCGCCGCTCATACAGAAGCCGTTGAATAATCCGATCCGCAACATGAAGTCCAGATCCGACACTCCGCGGGCGATCGCGCCGAGCAGCGTAAGACATTGCTCGGGCGCGAGGAAGAACGTCGCGCCATTCAGGATCTTGATCGCGGGGCCGGGCGACCAGGCGTCGGAGAGTTGCGTGAAATGAAATCGCGAAAGAATGTCGAGGTTGTTGCGTGCGCCGCCGCCCAGGCAATTTTCGAGCACGAGATTCGGGAACCGCGCGCGCAGGCGATCGATCACGCCGTTCAGGCCGTCGTAGTAGCGCCACGACGTCCACTCGGCGAGGTTGTCGTCGCGGACGATATCGCCACCGTCGGCGGCGCGGATGGTGCCGATGTCGATGCGATAGACGTCGAGCGAATATCTTTCGACGAACCGCGCGATGGTTTCTTCCACGTGCCTCGCCGTATCGGCTCGCGACAGATCCCACACGTCCAGCGCCTTTCCGCGGCGGCGCAGGATCCAATCCGGATGCGCGGCCGCGGCCTTGCTCGTGGGGGAGACGTATTCGGCGGCCAGCCAGAGCCCGCAGCGCATGCCGAGCTTGCGGCAGCGGTCGAAGATCGGCGTGAGGCCGCGCGGCAGCAGCTCGCCTTCGGTCCAGTCGCCCATCAACTCGCCCCAGGCGCGCGTGCGATCGCCGAACCAGCCCGCGTCCACCATGAACAATTCGCAACCGATGGTCGCAGCGGTTTCGACTTCGGCGATGAAACCTTCTTCGTTCATTTGCGCGTTGAGCGTGTACCCGGTGTGATTGCATTCGATGAGATGCCGGCGCCCTTCGGGTTGTGGCGGGATGACCGACGCGCGCAGGTGCGCGTGCCACGCCTGGGTGCACGCGTCGAGATCGCCGTGCATCATGCCGAGGTGAACCTCCGGCGTCGTTACCGATTCGCCGGGCGCAAGCACCCGGATCGGCGCGATCCCGGAGATGCCGAAGCGAAAATACATCAGCACGCGGCGATTGCTGGTCTTGTTGAAACGTTCGTCGTAGATCAGTTCGAGCCGCCAGTTGCCCGAGTACGCGAGACTGCCGAGCACCACTTCGCCGCTGGTGCGATCGCGCGCCATGAAGAACGGCGGGCGATGCCCGCTGCTGCCCGCGCGGCTGTCGATCACCAGCCCGCCCAGCGCCAGCGGCTCGATCGCGAACTCGCCTTCGCGGCCCCAATCGTTGCTGAGGTAGCGGCCGACTTCGAACGGCTGCTCGAAATGGATCGGCCCGTGATCCTGAAAATCGAGCCGATCGAAGAGCAATCCCGACCAAGGATCCGCCTGCGAAATTACCGCGGGGCGATCCGCGGACGTGTTCGTGACGACGAGCCATCGCGCGAGGATCGGCGAACCATCGAGCCGTGTGTGAACCTCAACCGATACCGGCCGCAGGGTGTGTCGCAGCTTCACCACGGCCTCGCGACATCCGCTGCGCGCCGACGCGATCTCCTCGCCGCTCACCCATTCCCACCGATCGATGAGCAAGTGCCCGTCGACCTGCAACTGAAACGCATGTTGTCGCGAGCGGTTCGGATGCACGGTGACGGGCGACAGCTCATCCCATACGCGTTGCCGACTCGACGGCCGTCCCATTGCTGACCAGTGCGCGCCCAGGTACTGCCCGTCGATGAGCGCTTCTTCGCAAATCGTCGCGCCGCTGTCGTAACGCACCCACGGAAATTGCTTCGACGGTTCGGTGCCGAACGACGGGTCATCGTGCGAAATGCGGATATTGGTTTGATCGATCATGGTTGCTCGTCGTTGACGATTAACGCGGCCAGCTTTTTCGCTACGAACTCGATCGCCGCGGATTGAGATTCGTACGTCACGCCGCCGAGGTGTGGAGCGATCACGAGATTGTCATGCTCGCGCGCGTAACGGATGAACGGATGATCGATTAGATCGTCGCGCCATTCGCCGTCGATGACGTCCAATCCGGCGCCGCCTACTTTCCTCGATTCGAGTGCTGCGAGCATCGCCGTCTCATCGATAATCCCACCGCGGCTGGTGTTCACGATCACGACACCATCCTTCATCGCGGCAAATTCGCGCGGGCCGACCAGGTGGCGATTTTCCGGCGTCAGATGAATGTGGATGGTGATGACGTCGCTTTCGCGAAGCAGCGTGTCGAAATCGACGTACTCGCAACCGGTCACGCGCTCGCGCGACGCGTCGCGTTCGCAGCCGATCACGCGCATCCGGAACGCGCGGCCGTACTCGACCATCATCTTCCCGAGCCGCCCGACGCCGAGTATGCCCAGCGTCTTGCCTGAGATCTGATGCCCGCGAAAGCGATCGCGCGCCCACTCGCCGCGATTCGCGGCCATCCCCGCCGCGGGAATCTTGCGAATCGCCGCGAGCATCAGCCCGAAAGCCATCTCCGCGGTCGCGGTGATGCTGTCGAGGAACGCGCGCTCGTGCTTGATCGTGAACAATCGGATGTTGCGACGCTCGATCTCGGGGATGTCGAGGTGATCGAGCCCGGTGCTCGGCGTGTAGATGATCTTCAGGCGCTTGGCCGCGTCGAGCAGTTCGCGATCGATGCGCACGTGCAGCGTGCAGATGTATGCGTCGGCATCGACGAGGTGACACGCGACATTCTCGCGCGTCCATTGCGCCGGCGTGTCCAGCACGACAACGTCTGCCACCTCGCGCAGACGCGCCAGCGGATCGGCGCCGGGAACCGGTTCGAACGCGCACAAAACTCGTGGACGTGCCATGGCGTCAGCCGCGGATCAATAAATCGTCGTGCTCTGTTCGCGTTGACCCGGCGCGGCTCCGCGCAGTTCCGCGAGCTTGTCGGCCGCGGCCGTGCGCAGAAATCCGATGTCGCCGCCGCCGACCAGCATCTGATATCCCATCTCCGCGCAAATCTTCACCGTCGCCGCGTTGGGCGCGACACAGCCAGCGAACTTGCCCGCGTCGCGCGCGGCCCGCGCGGTTTTTTGCATCGCGTCTCGCAACGGTGCGCTGTCGGCGATGGCGGTGTTAATCGGCAGCTCGAGCTGCACCTTCATGTCGTCGGGTCCGAAAAAGAGCACGTCGATGCCGTCAGTCCCGGCGATCAGTGCGGCATTCTCGACGGCCTCCATCGTCTCGATCTGCGCGACGACCAGCGACTGATGTTGCCGGTAATACTCGCGGCCGTAGAGATCGATCACGCGCCGCCCGCCATAGGATCGATTCCCGCGCGGCGCGAAGTGCGTGGCCGCGGCGATGCGCGCGGCTTCGGCGGAGTTGTTCACCATCGGAATCATGATTGCGTCGGGGGCAAGATCGAGCACCGGCCCGATGATGCCCGACTCGTGTCCCGGCACGCGCACGAGCGTATCCACGCCGATCACCGCGGCCGCGCGGATCGCTGCGGCCTGTGCGTCGTACGACATCTGCCCGTGCTGTCCGTCGATCCACACGAAGTCCCACCCGCGGCACATTCCTTCGATCATGCCCGCGGCGGGGTACATGTTGCTGAGGCCGAAGACGAGCTGGCGCGCCTTCAACTTCTCCGATAACGATGCCATGAACCTGCTCCTTGATGTCTAGTTCGCGTCACACTCCGCGAATTTCGCGAGAGGTCATATTGCGATAGCGTTTGAGCCAGCGGCACAGCAGTCGGTCGTTTGCCATGCCGACACGGAAGGCGACGTCCTTCAACGGCAGCTTTGGTGATCCTCGAAGAATGCCGACCGCGTGCTCGATGCGAATGCGGCGCACGTCCTCCATCGGCGTGCGGCCCGTGAGCTCTCGGTAGCGACGGCCGAAATAGTTTCGCTCGAGGCCGACGAATCGGCTCAGCTCGACGAGACCGAAGCGTTGCCGCAGATGCGACTGCGTGTACGTCGCCACTCGTTCGGGCAGGCCGTCGCCGCTGGTCAAATCCGCCAACCGCACGAACTCTGCCAGGATCGCGGCGAGATAGCCGTTTTGCATCAACCGCCGGTCGCCGCGCAAACTGTCCTTCACCAGAAGTAAGCTCTGCGCCAGCCCCGCGATCAGATGCTGCGCGTCTTGCACGATGACGGGTAGATCGTCGATTCGATTATTCCAACGGAAGTAAGCCATCAGCGCCCGCATCCGCGGGCCGGGCTCGTTGCTCTCGATGCGTCGCGTGTACGCCGGCCACAGCACGACGTCGGCGGTGCGCGCGACGATTCGCCCGCTGCGCTCGCCGCTCTGCCACCGCGCGACATACTTTCCCGCGAGCATCACGACGAGCGTGTGCCAATGATCGTCGCACGAATCGCTTTCGACGCGACGCGCGGGCGCTTCGAAGAGGTGGACGTTCGAATACTCGACGCGATACGCGCTGGCGGCGCGCGGCTCAACGGGCGAAGTTGCGGCACGCACTTGGGTCACCATTCTCGTGCAGCAGGTGGTCTAACCGAGATTCGGGTGAGGATAACAGGGAGAGGGTGGTTTTAGATAAGAAATGGCTACCAGATAATCGCTTTCGGAGAATTGTGCGGGGTGGATTCGTGCGAAGACGGGCGAGTATGGTTGCGAGCACGATGACGCATTTTGCCGGCGACGACAGCGTTCCGCTTCTCAGCGTTGAAGGCAGTTCGTTCGCCTGCGGCGAGCAACTCGGCGCCGCGTGGCGAGAGACGCTGCGCGCCAGCGCTGAACTCGCGGCGGGCAGGCAATGGAAACCATGGTGGCGAATGGGCGACGGCGGAATCGTCGCCGATCTGGTTGAGCGGATCGCGCCGCACCTCGTGGATCTTTATCGCGGGATGGCGAAAGGCGCGGGGATCGACGAATCGTTGTGCACGCCCGCGCCGATTTCCGCGCCGATCCGCGAGGCGTGCACGTCTTTCGCGGTTCACGCGTCGGCCACCGCGGACGGATGCGCGATTGCCGGACAGACCAAGGACACAGGGGCGGATCGGATTCCGATGTTCCTAGTGCTTCGAGTGAACCCGACGGACGCGCCGGGGATGCTGACGCTCACGTACCCCGGTGAACTGTTCGGCTTTGGATTTGCGTCCACCGGAATCAGCATCTTTCGCAACGCGCTGTACATCACGAGTGACCGTTGCGGCGGAGATCTTCCATTCGACGCGTTCGGTTTGCTCGCGCTGAATTCGTTGCGATTGGATGACGTGATCGATCTGGCGACGCGTCACGGCGTTCAAATCACCGGTCACGTGACCGTCGCCGACACCGGCGGTCGCGCGGTGGGATTGGAAATGTGCGACGGCCGCACGGAAGTGCTCGAAGCGCGCGAAGGCCTTTACGCCCACGCGAATCACGCGGTGGCGCCGGCGATGCAAAAGCTCGAAACGGACGCCGATCGCGACACCCATCGCGGCAGCGCGTCGGAGCATCGCCGGTTGCGGCTGCACAATCTGATGGAGACCGACCGGGGGCGGCTCACGGCGCAGCTCATGCTCACCAAGCTCGCGGATCACGCCAATTATCCGCTTTCGATCTGCTGTCACCGTGGCGACGATTACCAAACGACGGCCGCGGTCGTGGCCGAGCCTTTGCGCGGGCGGCTGCACGTGACGCTCGGGGCGCCGTGTTCTCACGCCGCCAGCACGTTCGTGCTATAACGTCGCGTCCTGCAATCATGAACCCACTGAGCTTCTCCCAACTTCGCGCGCTCTACGACGATCTGCTCCGCAACAACATCATCCCGTACTGGTTCCGCCATGGGATCGATCGCGAATATGGTGGGCTGTTCTCGTGTATCAACGACGACGGGTCGAAGATCAGCACCAACAAGTTCATGTGGTCGCAGTGCCGCGCGATCTGGACATTTGCGGCCCTGTACAACCGTTTCGAGCGTCGCGAAGAGTTTCTTGAAGTCGCCCGCGCCACCGCCAACTTCGTTTTGAAGCACGGCCGCGACGAACGTGGATGGTTTGCCTTCGAGGTCACGCGAGACGGGTCGAAGCACGTGCAGGGCGCCGTCAGCGCGTACACGGATTTCTTCGCGGCATACGGGCTGGGCGAGTTATATCGCGCGACGAAGGAGCAGCGGTATCTCGACGAGGCGTTATCGATCTTTCGCACGGTGGTGAAGCGCACGCACGCGCCGGATTTCGACGGCTTCGCGCCGTACTCGCGGCCCGAGCACGTGAGATTCGTGCACGGCGTGCCAATGATCGGCTTGGAAACGGCGCAGGAACTCGCGGACGTTGCGCCGCAGCCGGACGTGCTGGCGCACATCGACTGGTGCGTCGATCGCATTTTGAATCATCACATTCGCGACGACAAACAGCTTGTTCTGGAATTTCTCGGCCCGAACAACGAAGAGATCGACTCGCCCGCAGGGCGGTGTGCGTGTCCGGGGCACGCGATCGAGTCGATGTGGTTCGTGATGCATCAGGCGCGGCGGCGGAAGGATCAATCGATGATCCGCCGCGCGGCGCAGGCGATCCGCTGGATGTTGGAATTCGGATGGGATCGTCAAAAGGGCGGCATCCCGCATTGCCTCGATTACAAGAATCCCGGCGGGCCGTGCTGGTGGCCCAACCCGACGACCAAGCCGTGGTGGATCGCCGGCGAGACGCTCTATGCGCTGCTGCTGGCGCAAGAACTGACCGGCGGGGAGCCTTGGTGCATGCAATGGTATTGGCGGATGCACGAGTGGGCGTTCGCGCATTATCCCGATCATGAGCACGGCGAGTGGCACCAGCGTCTCGACGCCGACGGCAACGTAATGACGAAGATCATCGTGCTGCCGGTGAAAGATCCGTTTCACCTTCCGCGAAACATCATGGGGATGCTGGACGTGCTGGGGCGGTTGCAGGACACCCCCAAGTCACTGTCATCCTGAGCGTACTCGCGAAGGATCTCAAGAACCAAGCGCCGTTCGTCTGTCGAGATCCTTCGCTTCGCTCAGGATGTCAAAGTCGCGGCCAAGAATGAGAGCTCGTCAACGTCCGGCGTTGGCGGGGGGCACGTTCAATTCGAATTTCACGATCACCATGCCCGGGTGCGTTTCATTTTCATTCGTCGTCGGTGGAGGCGGGATTTCGATCTTGTCCGCAGATGCCGAAGGGGTGGGCAACAGGCGATAGGGGCCGGGGTAGGCGCGCGAGTACGAGTCGCGCAGCTCCGCGGCGTGCTTGCCCGGGGGGAGGGCGATGTCGTCGGTCGCGAACTGATACGTCTGCCCGAGCGCGGGATCGAGTGCGACCTCGCCGTCGGTGTGAAGCTTGACCGGTTTGCCTTCGATCGTCAGTTGAAATTGCCCCGCGAGATCGCTCGCGAAATTCGAGAAGTAGGTGCGGCGCTCGTCGTCGCTGATTTTTCCATCATGATCGCGGTCGATCGCGCCGAGTTGCAGCAGGGCGGCGCGCTCGGTCAGCAGGAGGCGATACGTGACGTGCACCTTGCCGTCGGCCCACCACAGCCGGATTTCGCGGCCGACGTGATCGACGGGGGATTCGTGTGCCTGGATCGGTTGCACCAGAAAGGCAAGCAACGCGAACAGGACAAGCGGGATCGCGCGGCGTTTCACGGCGTCTCCTTCAGCATTTCCTTCTCGCCCGCGGCGATCGCGGTGGCGAGCGTCGATTTGAAATTCATCGTGTCCAGCCCCGCCGATTGGATCAGCGCGGAGACGAAGGGCGCGTCACGAATCGCCACGAGCTGCGCGTGATACTTGCCCGGCGCCGCCGTCCCCGCAGCCTTGATCGCGGCGAGAAGGACGGCGAAGTCGGTGGAGGCCAAGCCTTGCGCGATGATCTCCGGCTCGTCGCGTTTCTGGTCCGCGAGCATCATCAGCATGCCGAGCCGGGCCGTCGGCGTCGCGTGATCGAACAGCGCGCGCAGCTCTTTCGCCGCGTCGGCGTCGCCCAGGCGCAGGCGAGACATCACGAGGTAAATATTCGCCTGCTCGACGCGCTCGTACTGGCCCGCAGGCAGAGTCGGATCGAGCGGATCGCCGAACACCTCATTCCGGTGCGCCGACCATTTCGCCAGCGCCTCGCGCACCGCCGGCGTGTCGAATCGCCCGAGCGACCAGATCGCGCTCACGCGCACCGCCGCCGGCGCGGTCTTGTCTTCCACCAGTGCGAGCAACGTCTGCTCGGTGCCCTCCAGATGAATTCGACCCGCGATCGACACAAGATGATCCATCACCACCGCGTTGTCCTCGCGCCCGATCAGATCGAGCAGCGCGGCTCGGGCTGGGGGGTCGGCGATTTTCTCCAGCGCCAGCGCCATCTTCAGCCGCGCCGACGGATTTCGCTCCGCCTTCAGCCATGCGATCAGCTTCGGGGTCGCGCGGCCGTCGCCCAGCGCGCCGGCGGCATCGACGAGCGCCGGCTCGGGCACGGTTACGGCGTCGAGGATCGCCAGCGTCGGCTCGACAAATTCCTTCGACGGATGCGGCGCGACTGCTTGGAGCGCGATGCCTCTTACGCTGCCGTCCTCGTCCGTGCGCAGGGCGCGCGAGAGAAGCGTCGATCGCTGCGGCCAGGTGGCGTCGGCGGCGGAGAAAAGGATCGATCGTCGAACCGCGGGGTCGGCGCTGCGGGTGAACAGATTAAGCATCGCCTCCCCCGCGCGGGCGTCGCGCGACCACGCCTCTGCGGATTCGGCGAGCTTGGCGAGCACGGCGTTGTCCGGCTCCTTGGCGCACGCTTCGGCCAGCGCCGCCATTGCCTGGTTCGATTGCTTCGTTGAGATTCGCTTCGACACGCCCAATCGGCCCAGCGCCGTCGCGGCTTCGTTTCGCACGTCCGCGTCGGTTGTGCCGCCGCCGTTGTCGATCACGCGCAGGCCGGCGATCACGTAATCGAGCGATTCGAGCGCGCCGGCTTCGCCGACGAATCGCAGCAGCGCCGCGCGCGTCGGCGCGTCGGCGAAGATGGCCTGACTCCCCGCCAGCAGCGCGATCGTCTGACGAACCTCCGCCTCGTATTGCCGTTCATTCCCCGAGCGAATCCACCAGCCCCATTGTTGCCAGATGCGGCGCAAGTGCTCGAATTGCGGCGACGGTGTCGCGGCCTGCGCTTTCATCCATTTCAACGTCGGCAGCGGCGCGGCGCGCACCAGCGCGTCGGCGAAATGATTCGGCCAATCGTTCGCGTCGATTCCGCCCGCGAGCTTCGACTGATCGGCCTCACCTTCGGGCGTGTAGAAGATGCGATACGCCACCGGATCGTAAAGCCGCAGCAATTCGCGATTCGATCGGCGCGATTTGCCCGCGCCCGAGATGACCTCATACAGCGCGTCGATCGGCGGTTTGCCGTCGCGCGCGAGAAACGGCTCGCACGCCACCGCTGCGGACATCCCACGATCGGTAGCGGGTTGGATGTATCGGGAGGCCGAGGATCCTTCGTCGATCGCTTCGACGATCGCCTCGACAAGATCGGCGGGCGCTGCGGTGTCGAGATCGAGCGGCTGCGTCGCGGGCGCGGGCGCGGGCGCGGCTAGCGTGCGACACGTGATGACGAGCATCAGGAGAAATGTTGCAGCCGATCGCATGATAAGAGGCGTCACGAAACAAACACTCGCTTTGCCGTCCACAGCAACCCGACGCATGCGACCAGCAGCAACGCCGGCGCGGCGACATATCGGATGCCCCACGGTTGCCGGCCAAGCCATGACGGCGGCGGAATGGAAGCGGCATCGGCGGCTGCGGCATTCGTGGTCGAGGGACGCGTCGTCGCGCCCGGCAGATCAAACGCAATCGTCTCGCCGGGACGAAGGTATTCGCGTCGCGGGTCCCAGGCACCAGCGTGGTCGAACGTGATCTCGAAGACGGCGGAGAAGCCGGGGTCGTTGAAGAGGTCGATGGAAAGGGTCGCCTGGCGCGCGTCAGACGCAGTGTGCCATTCGATCGTCGCGGGCGAGGCGTTTGGATTCGGTACTTCGGCGCGGAGGATTTTCGCGCCGGCGCGCAACTCAGCGTGTTGTTGAACGTAACGCGCGACGCGTGGCGTCGCGGCTAGTGCTTCGGCGTTGTCGAGAAATTCGTGGCGCGTGGGCTCGTTGAGGACGAAGTAAAGAATGTCCGCGGCGCTGGGCTCGAAGGTGGCGCGAACGGAATCGGATGCGATCGAAACGTGAACCTTGGTGCCCGAAGAATCATGCCCCGCGGCCGATCGTGCGAGCGTTATCGTCGCGATGAAACACGCGAAGACGATTCCGATCGATCTGCCAGCGCCGCCATTGATCATTGACCCGCCTGTGCCGTCACTCCTTCACCGAAACGATACACCGGCCACTGCTTCTCACCCTGATGAAACCATCCGCCGGGGAACGTGGGGCTGGAATGATGATAGCGGTTGGCGAGATCGCCGTCCTGACAAACTGCCATCAGCGAAACCGTGTGTCCCGCCAGATTCCATGGCGTGGGCGCCACCGGTTCGCCGGGCTTGCTCGGCGGCGGCGGCGTGCCGTGCCAATCGGTGGGAATCGCCAGCGAGCGCCACGGGATGCGGATCTCGCCGGTGTAACCGGTGTCTTCGTCACTCGGATCGTTGGGCGTCGAAGGCTTGCCGTCTGCCTTGGCTTTCAATTTCACCGCCGTCATCACCGTCAGCGTGCCGTCGTCTTTCAGATATTCCTCGGGCGCGAAGATCTGTCCGTACATGGATGCGGTCGTCTTGTTGATCGGCCAATCGGCATCGGGCACGCAGACCCAGATGTCGTTGAACTGGTTGAGCGCGTTCTGGTGAATCTCCCACATGAAGTGCGGATCGCCGAAGGAGACGAAGAATTCGACAACGTCAATCTTCTCGTCGCCTCTGGCAATCTCGCAACCTTCGCGCTGGTTGCCTTTGGGGCCTTGCTTCTGGCCGGTGCCGACGGCGATCAGGTTGCGGTCGAAGGTTTCGTATCCGATGTAGAGATAGTTCGCGTCGGCGGCGTATTTCACGGTCATGAGCGGCTTGGGCTCGGCGACGCCCACCTTGCCGAACTCGTATTTCACTTCCACCGGCGTTGCCGATTGCCAGCAGGCGTCGTCGAGGGCGCCGTCGATGGTGACGGTCTTGTCGGTGAGCGCGATCGTCGCCGCGGGCTGAGTCGCGGGCGCGGCGGCGGGTTGCTCGGCGAAGGCGCTTACGGATAACAGTGGAACACAAGCGAGTGCGAGAGGTTTCATCATAGAGGTTACTTTCCGCGAGCTTGTCATTCTGAGGGTACTCGCGAAGGATCTCGAAGCTCGAACGTCTCTCGATTCCCGAGATTCTTCGCGAGTACGCTCAGGATGACAATCGCGCGCGACGAGCGCGGTCAGTCAATTGTTTATCGTTTCAATGTCGGCTCGCACCAGTCCGCGGCGTCGAACTTGTTGCCGTCGCCGGCGTCAGTGACGACCAGTCGCAGGCGGTCCACGCCTTTGACGTCGATGTCCACGTCCTTCGGGGCGTCGAGGCCGGACATGATCGGCGACGAGAAGACCTTCTTCCCGTCCGCATACACTTCGAACGTCACCGACCCGCGGCCCTCAGTCGCGGCATCGACGCCGACCTTGGTGGTGAAGCGCGAGAACTGGCCGTTGAGCGGATATTCCATCAGGCTGCGGGCGAAGACACCCAGGCCGTTGGCGAACGGCGTCGTGCCGATCTTGATCGGCGCGCCGATCATGTTTCGCGCGACGCGCGCGTGGGCGACGTTCTGATTCGCGTGGATCGCGCCCATCGCCGACAGCGGGAAATCTCCGCCGCGATATTCGAGCACGTCCCAGCCGGTGGTGTTCGTGGCGACACCGGCGGTGTACTTGATCTCGATGGTCGCCCGCGGTTTGCCGGCGAGGAGCTTGCGGTCGATGAAGTAGACCGCGTCGCGCGGGCCGCCGCCGAGCTGCTTGTCGGCGCTGGCGAGATTCCACTTGCCCGCGGGCTGGCCGTTGACGATCACGTCGGCGACCTGGCCCGTTTCGTCGAGGGTGAACCGTTTTCGCAGAATCAAATCGGCGTCCGCGGGCACGGGCACGTCGAGCTGTTCGACGCTGCCGTTGGGCTTGGCGGCGAATGTCGCGAGGATGCGCTGCGGCCACGCGGGTTCATCCCCATCGCGCACGCGCGCTAACTGCAATGAGTCCGCCGTGGCCGCGGCGCCCAGCACAAAGAGCGTTGGCATCTTGCCGACCGGATACCAGCCGTCTTTCGCTGCGACGACCGGCGCGCCGAGCATGTCCTCCGCCGACGCGACAGTTTGCCCCGTCGATGCGAAGGAGACGAATCCCGGATCATCATTGCGCCACACGATCGCGACGCTCTTGCCGTCGGCCTTGCGCGTATAGAGCAGGCACCGCGTCCGCTGCGGCACGACGTCGCGAATCTCCACTTCGCCCGCGGGAGTGAGCTGGTCGAGCCATTGCCGCGTGCGGACGATCGCCCACCAGCCGGGCCGAAGCTGGAACGTCGGCAGCTTCTCCGTCATCGGTGGAATCGTCAGCGTGTTGCGATACGTGAGTCCGAGGCCGAGCTTCACGTCGTCCTCGTTGCGGATCGACAGCGACGGCTGAATGCCCAAACCGCTGAGCAGCAGCGTGGAGCGCACGAGGTACGCGGCCTGGTCGAAGCCGTTGAGGCCCGTCGGATCTTTTTCGATCGCCCAATCGAGGTCGGTAAGGATGATCGTCTTCTCGTGCTCCGGCGACGCGTGCAGCGCTTCGCGCAGTTGCTTCACGTAGCCCGCGACTTCTGCGTCTTCAGGCGACAATCTCCCGACGTCGAGACGCACGGCCACGCCGCCGAGATGATCCAGCGCCTTTTGCTTGTCGAGTTCATTCAGATAAGGGATCGCGGTGTCGCGCGCCATGCCGCCGATCATCAGCGGCTTGCTCGGGCAGTACACGTTCCGCCACTTGTCCGCGGACGTTAGCATCTCGGCGAGCTTCTTGGGCTCGACGGCGAGCGAGCCGGTGCCGTCCGGATTCTGCCAAAGGTAATACCCCGCGACATCGTTGTTGATTCCGCGGATCACTTCGCGAACGTAAAGATCCCAGTCTTCCATCCGCTGCGGGATCATGAACACGTCCACGCCCGAGCCGATATGGCGCACGCGGCGGACGAACGCGCCGGTCTTCATCTGATCGAACCCGACGCCCGACGCCCAGTACGCGCTGTAACCCAGCAGCAGATACGGATCGCAGCCGTTGGCGATCACTTCGTTGGTTCGCAGGCGGATGCTGTCGAGCTGCGTGTTGCCGGGATAGAACTCGATCCAGTCCCAGTCTTCATCGACGAACGTCGCCTTGTCGCGCACGGCGGCGCGGAGCTTCCACGGATCGGTGATCGACTTGCGCCAATCTTTCGTCAGCACGGCCTCGAGATCCGCAACGAGGATGTCTTCGTCGATTGTCGCCAGCGTGCGATCGCCGTCGCGCAGCGACAGTCGGATCGCGTAAGCGCCGGCGGGGAGACTCGGGGCGATGGCGACGTTCTGACGTTCGCCAGGCTTCACCGTCGGCGTCAAATCGATTTTGACCACAGCGACGTTGCGCCAATCGTAAATCCCGCCGACAAGGTGCGCGTTGCGCGGTTGCGTCGCGTCGAAGTTTGAGAGAGCGACGAGCAGTGGCGCGGCCGGCTTGACGACGTTCGTGTCGTTGTCGCGCACGAATTCCATCGCGATGCGCGCGTCCGGCGGGAGGTGCGTTTGGACGGAGATGTCATCGACGTAGATCGTCCCGGCATCCCCTTGTGCGTTGTCGCCGAAGACGGCCAGGTGAACGCCGAGCGGATAATCGGGCACGAATGCGAGGATCGGCAGATCGGTCGCCCAGTTGGGCGCGATCGGCGGGAGCAGGAATTTGACCTCGCGCCAACCTTTCCAATCGACGCGCACCTCGTTCTGCAGCGGCGCGTCCGGCGCTTCGGTCCGCGGGAGGAACAGATCCCACTGGCCGTTCGGGGCGCCCTTGTTCACGCCGCGGCGGTCGCCGATGAGCGGGTAGAACAGCGCGCCTGAGCCGTCGCCGTAGACCCACATCGAAATTTCGGTGGCGACGCCGGGCACCGGCGGATCGATCGACACGAAGCGGTGCTTGAGCTTCTGCTTATCCCAAGCGATCGCCAGCGAGCGCTTGCCGCTGTGCGCTTGATCAGCGGAGGTGAACGCGACGGACTCACCCACGCCGGCGCCGCTGCCTTCGGTGCCGTTGGCCTTGAGGCCGAGATATCCGCGCTCCGATTCGAAATCCGCCAGCGGAACGACCGCATCGGTCTTGGCGAGGATGAGTTGCTTGCTCGGCGACGCGGAGACGTCGTGGTTGTCGGTCGCGGTGAGTTGAAGACGAAGCGGGCCGGCGCGCGAGGCGATTTCCTTCGCGTGGTCGGCCAGCGGGATCGGGAAGCTCTTAAGTTCACCCGGCGCGAGCGACGCGTCGGCCTGCCCGCTGGCGATCGGCTGATCCGCGCGGTCGAGCAGCGTCCAGTTGCACTTCACTTGCCTTGGCGCCGCCCGCCACGCGTTTTGCACGGTGAAGAACGCGTTCTTGTCGGGCTGATATTTGTGTTCGTTCGCATCGTCGTAGCCGAGCGTCACCGCCAGCGCGCCGTTCGGTGGTTGCTGCGTCGAAGCGAACATCGGTCCGATTAGCACGCTGCCGGCGCTGTCGGGCTTGGCGCCGGTGATTCGAAACGCGGTGACTTCCAGCGGCAGGTCGATGTCGTCGGTCGATCCGCGGGTGGACCAGACGCCTTGGCCATTACCCGGGAGATCGACTTCCACGTATTTCCAATCCTTGGTCGTCATCGCGCCCAGCGAGCGCTCGCCGGTGGTGACGCGTTTCCATCCGCCGATCCAGAAATCGGCGACGTTGGTGAAATCGAGTGTGAGAACCGAAAGCTCCGCGCCGCTGCCGTCGCCCTTCACCCACACGCCGAGTTTATAGGCCTGCCCGGGCAGGAATCGATCCGCCCCGCAGTACACCGCGGCCTCGCCACCGGTGTAGTCGAACTTCATCGCGTAACGCGTCGGCGGGCCGCTCTTGCCATTTGCTTCAGCGGGATCGATCGCGACGCGCGAGATACGCGCGGTGGTTTGCGGGAGCGCGGAGAATCGTGGATTTTCGCCGTGCGTCCAGTTGTTCCACTGGAGCACGTTCGTGCGGATGTCTGCGCCGTAGCCGGCGGTGAACCAGCGGCCGATGACGTCGGCCTTTCCAGCACATTGGGATCCTAAGCTTAGAATTCCACGTGGACAAGTTGTCGCGG
>JADMIO010603881.1_pt1 | contig 88397 bp, 59 predicted proteins | sample 8958161 | NCBI WGS metagenome assembly JADMIO01 (sample SAMN16585339, study PRJNA669376) | soil metagenome | isolation source: Crop rotation soil | place: USA: Cullars Rotation, Alabama | collected 2011
CGCGACAACTTGTCCACGTGGAATTCTAAGCTTAGGATCCCAATGTGCTGGAAAGATTCATGGGCTGTTCCCTGATCGTTTTTATGAGTTTCTATTTATTGATAGATCATACAACGCATCAAACCTTTAACAACAGGTTGAAGGATATCAGGGCAAAGATCAAAACGGATATTGAAAAAGAATTTGAAAGAGCCGATAAACAATTGAAACAATACAATGCTATTTATCACAGTAAGGCTTTTTCATTTGAAAGTAAAAAAGCGCTGCTATATCAACAGGCAAGCAATAATAAAGAAGTAGTACAGCAGCTGTTTTCCGAAGCAGAATATAAAAATGCAAAGCGGCTGTTTTGGGTAGATGTTGATGGCAATACATTGGCAAAATGGAATCCATTTGGTTTTGAGGCGCCATTTTTAAATGTGAGCAAGCTTGATTATTTTAAAATGCTGAAAGAAAAATGGCCTGATCCCGGGAGCAAACGGAACGAGGATATCCCAGTGATATATGCAGGTAAATCTATAGTAACAGGAGAGTTCTTACTTTATATTGCCAGGCCTGATAATGATTCGATCCTGATTAATGCGAAATGTGATGTTTGCAAAGATAGCTCGACCGCCATGTACCGGAAAAGCTATGCGGTAGTTATGCCTTTCTATCTGAATTGCAGTGTGAGCCCTGTATTACCGGCTGAATTTGGATTTTGTTTGGTAGATGATAATGGCCGTGTATTGGTTCATTCTGATGATACCAAAAATCTTTCTGAAAATATTATATCTGAAACCGGTGAAAATAAGAGATTGCAAAATTGTATCAGGTATAAGAATGAAGAACTGATCAGTAATGTAAACTTATATGGCCAGCCAACAGTATTCGGAGTTACGCCAATAAAAGATCAGCCTCTCACGTTGGTTGTATTTTATAATAAGAATTTGCTTTTTAATAATACATTGAGGTTACTTCATTTCTCTGTAGAATCGTTGGCTTATCTATATCTTGTTCTGATCACGTGCCTGTTGCTTTCTACTGGCTTTGCAAGCAGGCCAACGAAATTAAGGTTCAAAAGAAAGATGGACTGGATACGGCCATCTCATGAAAATGCGGATTCTTACGAGTTTACCCGCTGGTATTTTGTTTTACTTTGCTTATTGGTGTTCATATTTTTTTCAATTGTTCTTATTGGTGACTTTGATCTTCGGGCTGTTTTTTCTATTTCGCTGATGTTGCCTTTGTATACTTTGTGGGGGTTCATAGCTTCAAGAAAAAGAAGGCGACGGATTTTAGATACAAATAATTTTACTTTAAAGAATACTTTATCATGGGTATCAAACAGTCATTTCCTTTCATTGATCAAAACAAGCTTAACTACAGTTTCTTTTATTCTATTATTTAATGTCATCTTCTTTGTTTTTTTTAATAAGTATTCCTGGTCACCGGTCAGTGATCATTTTAATGCACTCGTTTTTATTTTTTTAAAAAACTATCCCGGGTTATCAGATAATGCTTGTATTATCTACGGATTCCAGTTGACTGGTACAGTTATCTTATTTGTATTATACAGCATGAAAAATGTAAAACCGGGTAATGTCAGCTCGATGCCAAAAGAAACAAGGGATAATTATCTTTTTTCACTGTACCTGGGAATAGTATTGATCGCTATTATGCCAGCTACAGGTATTGTACTGTATGGATACCAGGCTGAAAAGGTTCAGTTTAAAAAGAACAAGCAAATGCATCTTGCACAGGCTTATCAAAAGCGACAGGATAAAATATTCAAAGAATTTATTTCTGAGTATACACCTGTGGTGAGACAAGGCCTGGTAAACCAGCATTATATTGATTCTTTAAAATTCTTTACCGGGATTTACTTATCCGACAGTGATAGTATTCACACTGTTCCGATTGGAGAAAAGCCTGCCAGGTCATCCTCTGAATTGTGTGACGAACCTTATTCATCCATGATGGATAATGTATTTCTAATAAGTGCACTGGAGTTTAAAAATTATTCTATAAAAGACACAGCACAGGATAAATCCTGGGTATACAACGGAGCGGAAGACACATCAGGAAGATCTATAACGTTTTTCTATAAGAACAAACCGGTAGACCCTTCGCTGGCACAAACTAAGATCCGCGTGACCTCGGCGATCAACACGCCATTTCATAATTTAATAAATCTCAAATTTTTGTTACAGCTGTTCATACTGCTGTGCATAATACTTTTTATAATATTTGGTCGCATGCTTATAGTTGCTACTATGAAAAGGCTTTTCCTATTGCATTATATTTCTTCAAGTGATTTTATTAAAATTGATATTGAATTCCTGGGAAAATACACAAAGAACCTAAACACTAAGCAAAAATCGTATAGCTCTAACCTGTTTCGACCTGAGAAAAATCTAAGCTATATGAAAGAAGAGTATGTACTCGAGGTTGTAGAACATTTTAAAGGGATATTCCAACAAATATGGAGTGAATTATCCAGAGCGGAACGATACTTTGTGTATGATTTTGCAAAAGATGGATATGCAAATTATAAGGATTCTGATACATTGTATGCACTTATCCGAAAGGGAGTGATCGTACACAGGGATGACAGGTTTGAATTGTTCAATCCGGCATTTCGCCATTTCCTGTTATTAAAGAAAGGGACCCGTGAGATCAGGAGATTAAAAGAAGAGAATGCCATACCTGGTTTATGGGAAACCATCAGGATACCTGTGCTGGTGATCATTGCTGTTTTTGCTATTTTTATGTTTATAACACAGCAGGATTTTTCACACCAGTTAACGGCGATACTTACTTCTATCGCTGCTTTGTTCCCACTGGTCATGAAGCTGTTCGATAGAGTGGGCAGCCCGGCACCAGCTAAATAGTTATTATTGATTTAACAGGCTCATACATCACTGTGCATTTACTTTTTGTAAATAAGCAGTGATGCCGCCTTTCAAATTATACAAATTATCAAAACCAAATTTCTCTTCCAGTTCACGGATCGCTTTGGCACTGCGTCCACCCATTTTGCAATGGATAACAACTTTTTTATTACGATCGATCTTGCCTGCATTTGCTGAAACTGTTGCCAAAGGAATTAATTCGGCACCGATATTCACTTCATTGTACTCATCGGGTTCACGTACATCGATCACTTGTATTGTTTCACCAGCCTGTTGCCATGATTCAAATTCGTCAACAGTTATCTCTTTGATCGGTTTCTCCACGGCCTTCATCCCACAGAACTGTTCATAATCTACCAATTGTTTTATGGTTGGATTCTTACCATTCAATGGATTACTATCATTGCGGCTGATATTAAAAGTCCTCGTTTCAAAAGTAAGTGCATCAAATACAAAGAAGCGGCCCGACAATGTATCCCCAATTCCTGTGATCACTTTAATAACCTCACTTGCCTGCAGGCTGCCAATGATGCCGGGTAATACGCCTAACACACCTCCTTCGGCGCAATTGGGCACAAGCCCTGGTGGTGGTGGAGTTGGATAGAGGTCACGGTAATTAGGCCCATGTTCTCCTTTTGAATTTTTAAAATTGAAAACCGACACCTGTCCTTCAAACTGGAAGATGGATGCATATACATTCGGCTTGTCCAATAAAACACATGCATCATTTACAAGATAGCGGGTGGGGAAATTATCTGTTCCATCTGCAACTACATCATAATCTTTAATAATGTCCAAAGCATTTTGTGAAGTGAGCTGCGTATTGTAAGTAATGATATTGATATGTGGGTTCAATCCTTCTAATCTTTGTTTTGCCGCTTCTACTTTAGGTTTACCCACTTCCGTAACGCCAAACAATACCTGCCGCTGCAGGTTGCTGTCATCTACTACATCAAAGTCAACAATACCCAAAGTTCCTACGCCAGCAGCAGCGAGGTATAAAAGTACAGGGCTGCCGAGCCCGCCCGAACCTATGACCAATACTTTTGCAGCTTTTAATTTTTGTTGTCCTTCCAGTCCAAACCCCGGAATAATGATGTGCCTGTTATAGCGTGCGTATTCAGCAGGCGAAAATTTTATATTATCAGTGTTCATGTGTTTCTTTTTAAAGTGTCAGACATCAGGTATCAGTTTCCTAAATCATGTTTACAATTCAGAATTCAAATCCCTCCAGCAATCGCCGGAATAATACTCACAACAGTATCTTCTTTCACGATTGTATTTTCCTGTTGAAGATTACGGATATCATCATTGCCAACAAAAATATTTACAAACGAACGGATATTACCTGATTCATCAAGCAGGTGTTTTTTCAGGTCTGGAAAATTCAATGCCAGTTCATTGATGGTTTCTTTGATGCTCCCTGCTTTTATTTCAAGTTTGGAAGTATTGTTGGTGAATTTTCTAAGCGGGGTAGGGATGATGACAGTTGCCATGATATTAATTGTTTAATGCGTTATAAAATGATATGCTCTTCGTCGAATTGTGAATCATCATTGAGCCGCCATGACTGAATCGAAGCAAATGTTCTTTCTTTTATTGAAATGATCACATATGAAAAATAAACCTGTGCAGATATACGGTCGTGTTCAGAAGGTACAGAAGGGTGATTTGGATGCGAATGATAAATGCCCAGTAAAAGCAGGTTGTTGTCATCAGCATATTTTTCAGCATGCATATAATCCTGTGGGGATATTTCAAACCTCCTTCTTTTATCGCCTTCTTTTGAATTATTGACAACAAGTGATGTTGTTATTGTTCTCTGCTCACCCTCTTCTTTGCCAAACATAAATCCACAACATTCATCCGGAAAGCTATTGATGCCATCATTGATCATTTCTTCTGTTGGTTTTGATTCTATTCTCAACATCACTTTAATAATTGTTTGATAACATCTTTATATTTATCGGCATTGTCTGGCAAAATGGTAACAATATTTCCCCTGTCAATTTTTTGTGCAACCTTAATTGCTCCGGCAAGATTTGCTGCAGAAGAAGGGCTGATCAGCATACCTTCAGCGGCAACTGTTTTCTTTAATATTTCATATGCTTCATTAGTATCAATTTGAATTGTTTCATCAGCTAGCGATGGATCATAAATCGCAGGCACAGCCGCAGTTTCAAGATGTTTCCATCCTTCCAGGCCATGCATTGGAAGATCTGGTTGCAGTGAAATAAGTTTGATGTTGGGATTTAATGTCCTTAATCTTCTACCTGTACCAACAAAAGTACCGGTAGTGCCAAGTCCCGCTACGAAATGCGTTATTGCCGGCAATTCTTCAAATATTTCTATTGCGGTTGTATTATAATGTGCTTTCCAGTTGTTCTCATTTGTGTACTGGCTTGCATAAAAATATTTGAACGGAAAATTTTTTGACAATGATCTTGCAACTTCCTGTGCACCATCTGTTCCTTCAAATTTTGAAGTATAGATAATATCTGCACCAAGCATTCTTAATATTTGTTTTCTTTCTTCGGATGCGTTTTCAGGAAGGCAAAGCGCCACTTTCAGGTTTAATTGCTGTGCAATGGTTGCATACGCAATACCTGTATTGCCGCTGGTGGCATCAAGCAAGATCTTGTTCCTGCTTAGCTGGCCGTTCTCAATTGCATTGCGAATGATATTATAAGCAGCCCTTGCTTTCACACTGCCGCCTAATTGTTTCCATTCCTGTTTTGCATAAATGGATACATTGCTCTTGGAAAATAATTTAGTGATCTTATACAATGGGGTATGACCAACATGCGCCTGCAGGTCAAACACTTTTTTTAAAAGTGAAGTATCGTCGGGTATGGTATGTATGGCTCGCATGTTCGTATTTAAATAAAAAAAACCACTCAATGGTGGAGCCAACGTCTTCTTCATTTATTCCATGGATCATTCTCCACAAATGATCTTGCACTGATTTGAATAGCAGCAATTAATAACCTTCATGGATAAACACTGATTTCTTTCTTAAAGTTACCCCCATTCTGATGATTTTGCAAGGACTAAACGTTGGGTATTGGTTTTTATTTTAATGTCTGGGTTATTAATGGGGATTTTTACCGCAAAGACGCTGAGAATATTTATGCAACCTTTGCGTCTCTGTGGTGAAAGGGAGGAATTACACAAAAAAAATGGCCCTCCGTAGAAACGGAGTGCCTTTCGATTGCTTGCCATATGAAAATCTTTACAGCCCTTGCTGTTTGAATATTATTTTTATATTATCTTGCCGCTGCGTCAAATTGAAACAGCCTTTTGATTGCCTGCCATTTCGATTGCCTGCTATATGAACTAATTGCTTTCTTTCTGATACGAAAATATAAGTAGTTAGCGCTTTTTTCAAAACAACTTATTGGTTATTTCACGATGTTAAAAGGAGCTGTGTAACCATGAAATCCTTTGCAGCATTGAGTTTTAGCGAAAATAATTCATGATGCCCAACCGTTCTGCAGACATATTATTTCAATTGATCCACTCGCTTGAAAAGTCGGAAAAACGCAATTTTAAATTGTATATCCAACGGAATTCGGGCAAAAAGGATCTCAAGATCATCGAGCTTTTTGATGCATTGGAGAAAATGAATGAATATGATGAACCACTTCTCTTAAAGCGGCTCAGTTCTATAAAAAAACCGCAGCTCTCAAATACAAAAACGCATTTATACAAACAATTATTAGCAAGCCTGCGGCTCATAAAAACGCAGGAAAGCATCGATCTCCAGTTGCACGAACAACTTGACCATGCCCGCATTCTTTATAATAAAGGCCTGTACCTGCAAAGTCTTAAAATACTGGAAAAAGTAAAGGAGCTGGCTATTGAGTATAACCAGGATAGTTTTTTGATACAGGTGATCTCGCTTGAAAAGAAGATAGAGATACTGCACATCACACGAAGTATGCAGGACCGTGCAGACAGGTTAAGTGCTGAAGCGGATGAGATAAATGAAAAACGTAGAATGATCACGAGGCTTTCTAACCTGGCATTGCAACTTTACAGCTGGTATATAAAGAACGGCCATGCAAGAAATGAAAAAGATGAAGCTGGTATCAATGCTTTTTTTAAAACACAGCTTCCCCCGGATGCATATAAACAAACGGGATTTTATGAACGCCTCTATCTTTACCAGTCATATTGCTGGTATGCTTTTATCCGCCAGGATTTTTTAATGTATTATCGCTACACGCAAAAATGGGTTGACCTGTTTCATGAAGAAAAGATCATGATAGGAGTAGATACTGGCCATTACATTAAAGGCATGCATAATTTATTGAATGCGCATTTTGACCTGAGGAATTATAAAAAATTTGCGACAACACTTCAGCAGTTCCAGAAGTTTGCAGACTCAGAAGTTGCAAACCGCCACGATAATAACCGCATTCAAACTTTTGTTTACATAAACAGTGCAAGGCTGAATCAACACATTATTTTGGGCACTTTTAAGGAAGGGCTTTCACTGGTCACCCATGTTGAGGATAAACTGAATGAGTATGCACTTTATCTTGACAGGCACAGGATACTTGTATTCAATTATAAGATCGCTACTTTATATTTCGGAGCTGCGAATTACGAAAAATGTATTGATTATCTCCGTAAGATCATCAACGATCATGTAGACCTGCGCAATGACCTGCAATGTTATGCAAGGTTGCTTCACTTGATCGCTCATTATGAGTTAGGTAATGCTGATATCATTGAACACCTGATTAAATCCGTATATCGTTTTATGGCGAAGATGGAAAATCTTACTGTTATTGAAGAAGAAACATTTAAGTTCTTACGCAGGACCTTTCATTTGTCGAGTGATAAATTGAAACAGGAGTTTGAGAAATTCCTCAATACCATAAAAGCGTTTGAGCATAGCCGTTTTGAGACCCGGGCGTTTGCTTATCTAGATCTGGTTTCCTGGCTGGAAAGCAAGTTGCAGGAGAAGCCGATGAGTAAGATCATCAGGGAGAAGTATTTGAGGAGTAGAAGGATTTAGTTGGTTGAAAGGTTTAAGGTTTAAAAGTTGAAGGTTTAAGGTTCGAAACTCTTTTAATCTTTAAAGTTTATTTCTCTCCAAACCTTAAACTTTTAAACCTTAAACCTTTTCTAAACGATCATCAACCCACATCCCCTCACATCACTATTATCCATTCTTCCCAAAACTTCAAAACTTCCGTCCTTATATAATTTACCGATATCGTCAGTAGCAATAAAAGAGCAGCTGTATACGTTTGCCAGGTCAATGATATTTATTGCCCCGCTGGCAAACTTGGCTTGCATCTTACCTAGAACTGTAACATCAAAAGGATCATCTTCTGTACGTACAAGCACTTTCATCCATGCAGGACATTTAAAAATTCCTTTGCCGGTTGAATATGCCTGGGATAATAATTCAGTCATGCCATATTCAGAATGAACTTCGGCCAGGCCAAACTGTTGCATTAAGATGCTGTGTACTTCTTCTCTTGTAAGTTCATGCCGCCTTCCTTTCATGCCTCCTGTTTCCATCACGGTTGTGTATTGCAGTTTCATTGGAAATTTTTCTGCAAAATCCAGTAATGCATAGGTTACACCGATGAGTAGGGTGGGTTGTTTGTTTTTTTCGTTTGAAATTAAGCTGTCGTACAATTTTTCTGTATCATATAAATAGAATCCACTGGAAGGATGTGCGCTTTGTTTAATCAATTCATTTACCATGTATATAAGCGATGAATGTTGCCTTTCCAGGTACGATGGAAGCAAACCGATAATGCATAGGTCAGCAACTTCTCCATAAAATGATCTGAATGCTTTCAAAAAACTTTCCTCGTAAACAGCAGTATCCTTTACAAAATGCCTGCTGTTGATACTGCCCGTTGTGCCGCTGCTTTCAAAAATGGCGGCAGCTTCAAAGTTGCCTGATATTAGTTTCTGTGTTTTGAAGAACTGGATAGGTAGGAAAGGGATAGCAGCCAGCCCTGTTACCATTTCAGCATTTATATTAATTGCCTGGCAATATTTCCTATAGGTATCATTATTCGCATATTGAAAATTGAATATTTGAAGGGCAATTTCTTCAAAATCGTCATTGCCGGCGTTAAAGATCCGTTTCCTGGTATTGTCTGAAAGTATTTCCATCTTGAACAGCAAATTTCTTATTTTTTATTTAGAAGTTGTGGATATATGACCTCAGGCAGTTCACCAGTTTGAAAATTCACAGGCTGAACTTGTAGAAGCGGGTAGATATCTATAATTTTTGATTTAATTAAACTACCACCTGGATTGTAATATCATCTTCAATCATTAAATTTGGGTATAATTAATTAATGATGAGAGCTACAATATTGGTATTGGTGATCGGTATTATTTTTTCTGCATGCAAGAAAGATAAATACACAAGTGCCCCACAGATAAAATACAAATCATTAAGTTCAAATGTCTATGTCAACACAACCCAGCAAGGTTATGTGCCACCTGAAATAAACTTTACAATAACTGATTCTGAAGGAGATCTTGGAGATACAGCATTCATACACGTTAAAAATTTGCTTTCAGGGAGAATAGATAGTTTTAGATTTCCCGAACTTGTTGGTGCAACAAAAAAGAATTTGAAAGCTGAGGTTAGTGTGTGGACAATATCTGGTTGCGACGGAACGATCCCACCGGGGGGGCGTATTGATACAATGTATTACGAAGTATATGTAACGGATTTTGCAAAGAATAAAAGTAATACCATTGTTACCGAAGATCCGGTTTATCAACAATGCCAATGATGAAATGGCTGCAATTCATCCTGTCTCACTCAATTTTCATTTCCCTTTGTGCCGCTGCGCTTTGTTACCAGACATTCCTGTTATTGCATATACCTTCCAATAACTATGTGTACGGTCTGATCTTTTTTTCAACATTAAGCAGTTATAATTTTTACTGGCTTATCAGCAAATATTATTTTAACCGTGATATTCCTATCGGGAGATTTTTGATAAAACAGTTATCAAATGTTTTGCTGGTTGTTTTAGCTGCAGCCGGACTTCTTTATTGCCTTTATTTTCTGCCAGGCGTTTTACCCTATATTTTTGTTGCGGTAGTATTGACCCTGCTTTACAGTGTACCATTGTGGCCTGTAAAAAAACTTGAGTTTACCCGCAGGGCAGGTTTTTTAAAAACGGTTTTGCTTTCATTTACCTGGACCTATGTAACTGTTATCATTCCTGTGCATCAATCCGCAGTTGTAAGCAATGTATCTGTAGTATTGTTATTCTCAGCCAGGTTTTTATTCATGCTGATGCTCTGCATTATTTTCGATTCAAGGGATATACAGGTAGATAAGATACATTCATTAAGAAGCCTTGCAACTGATGTGAGCCGTAGAACATTAAAAATGATCATGGCAGTTGTTTTTTCATTGTATATCCTGTGCGGTTTTTTCCTGAGATATTATTTTGATGAGATACCACAGGTGATCGCTTTCTTAATAATCGGCATCATTACTTTATTGGTTTACCGGATGTCGCTGAAGCCCCAGGGATATTTTTTTTATTATTTTCTGGTAGATGGATTAATGTTGTTATCAGCAACCGCAACTTTTATCGCAAGTATTTAGTTAATTTGTTTTTTTAAAAATTCAATTATGGCAAAAGCTACAAAGACAAAACGTACAATACCGGATAGTTCCTACAGTTTTTTAAGAAATTACATAAATAACTCATCGCCTACAGGTTTTGAAAGCAGTGGCCAGAAATTGTGGCTGAATTATCTGCGCCCGAATGTAGACGAGACCTTCACCGATCCTTATGGTACTGCTGTTGGCGTAATAAATCCAAATCATCCTTTTAAAGTTGTGATAGAAGCACATGCCGATGAAATAAGCTGGTTTGTAAATTATATTTCTCCCGAAGGCCTCATTTATCTCAAACGCAATGGGGGAGTAGATCACCAGATCGCACCTTCGATGAGGGTTTTGATACAGGGTAAAAAAGGAATTGTAAAAGCAGTTTTTGGCTGGCCTGCAATTCATACACGCATGAGCAATGCAGATGCAAAAGAGCCATCTCCTAAAGTTGATAATTTATTCCTGGATTGCGGCGCACGCAGTAAAAAGGAAGTAGAAGCATTGGGAATTCATATCGGCGCTGTGGCAACTTATGAAGAAGGTTATGATGAACTGGCACATGATTTTTTAATAGGCCGTGCATTCGATAACCGTATTGGTGGTTTTATGATCGCAGAAGTTGCAAGGTTGCTGAAGGTAAATAAGAAAAAACTTCCTTTTGGTTTGTATATCGTGAATGCAGTACAGGAGGAGATCGGTTTGCGTGGTGCTGAAATGATAGCAAGAAGGATAAAGCCAAATGTTGCGATCATAACAGATGTAACTCATGACAGCAGCACACCCATGATCAATAAGATCATTGAAGGGGAATGTTCCTGTACTAAAGGCCCGTCGTTATGTTATGGCCCGGCAGTACATAATAAATTGCTCGACTTTGTACAGGATACTGCAGCAAAAAATAAGATACCTGTGCAACTTCGTACGGTAAGCCGCAGTACAGGAACCGATACTGAATCTTTTGCTTATGCCAATGACGGGTGCCCTTCTGTTTTAATTTCAATACCACTTCGTTACATGCATACAACAGTAGAAATGATACACAAAGATGATATTGAGAATACGATCAGGCTGATGTATCAGTCCTTATTAGCACTTTCGCCGAAGACGAATCTTAGTTATTTTTAAATACTGGGTTGTCAGATATCAGAAGTCAGATGTCAGTGCTTTGCTGATTCTAACATAATGTGTGATTGCTGATATCTGACAACCTGTTTATAAAGTAAATACACTTTAGGTTGTGTATCCCAAAGAATATTATCATCCAGCGAAGCGCTGATCTCTGATAGCTGACTTCTGATATCCTGCTCAAAAATTGCAATAAGTCTAAGGTTACTTCTCCGCAAAAATATTAGTGGTAACTTTGCAGCATGGAAGATACTTTTGCAAAATACCTCCGCTTATCCGGCGCAATTATCCTTACTTTTTTATCCTTTATTGCAGCGTTGGTTTTGATAATGCTGGGGCTCAGGTTTTTCTTTGGAATGCTTAATTCTATTTCCTGGTTCACTTATTTTTATACGGTGCTGGTGATTATGTTTCCTACCTGTTTGTTCATGAGTGTTTATATAATTTATTTCAGGCGCACAAAGAGGCATGTGTCCAAACCTGTCAGGATCATTTCTTATATTATTTTCAGTATTGCCTTGGCACTTTGGCTATGGTTTTTTATCTCAGATCTGCAGGTATTCTTTAAATACTATTACAACAGCATTGGTAAATACAATACCTATAATCTCTTATTCCTGTCATGTAATGTTGGCTGTATTTTCCTTGTGGGAATCATACAGGCATTGAGTACAGAGAAAGAAAAAGACTGGATGGATCGAAGCCCGAGAATGTAAAATCTAAAATGAAAAATATAAAATGTAAAAGTGAGATGCCGGTCAACTAAATCAAATCTGACTTTTACATTTTACATTCAATATTTTACATTTATAACAAGCCAGCCAAACTGAAACAGTTAATAAACTAAATTCCCCCTGAAGAGTCAGGGGGAATTTTCTTTAACCCTTAAAACAACCAACATGAAATTAGTTGTATCTAAAAGTAAATACGTTTGGGAGGGCTGTTTGGTTTGCTGGCATCGATATTTTTTTAAAGTATATAAGGTTGATAAAGTAGGTTCCTTCCAAATTTGATAGGGTTGATCAGGTACTTTATAGACTTTATTTACTTTATACTACTATCCAAACTCTCCGATCAGGTAAGAGCTATATCCAATACCTGTTGCATCGTCTTCACATAATGGAATTTGATACCGGTAATGAACTGCGGATTAATCTCCGAAACATCCTTTTCATTTTGCCAGCACATGATGATCTCTTTGATGCCTGAACGCTTAGCTGCAAGTACTTTTTCTTTAATGCCACCCACAGGCAATACCTGCCCCCTCAATGTGATCTCACCTGTCATTGCCAGGTAAGGTTTTATTTTCCTTCCTGTAAAAGCGCTGGCAAGGGCAGTCATCATAGTAATACCTGCACTCGGCCCATCTTTGGGAGTGGCTCCTTCCGGGATATGTATGTGTGCATCTTTTTTATTAAAGTCCTCTGCAGTTATCCCGATCTTTTTGCCATTCGCCTCAAGCCATGTAAAAGCAGTGCTGGCACTTTCCTTCATTACGTTTCCGAGGTTACCGGTTAATTTCAGTTCGCCTTTACCATCACTCAGCTGTGTTTCTATAAATAAGATATCTCCGCCAACATAGGTCCATGCAAGGCCTACCGCAACCCCGGGCATATTTGCCATTTTGTATAGTTCGTTGCTGTACCTGGGTTTGCCCAGTATTTTTTCAACATCGTTCGTGGTTATAGTTGGCTTTAATTTTTCTTTCATTACCAGTTCTTTTGCCTGGTATCTCATGATGCTGGCGAGCATCCTGTCAAGTTCCCTCACACCGCTTTCTCTTGTATAATCTGCAATTACTTTCTCAAGAACCGTATCACTGATCTTAAAATTTGATGATTTCAATCCATGCATTTCCTTTTGCTTTGGCAGCAGGTGTCTTTTGGCGATCTCAATTTTTTCTTCAATTGCATACCCACTCAGGTCAATGATCTCGAGCCTGTCCCTTAAAGCAGGTTGAATGCTGGCAAGATTATTTGCTGTAGCAATGAATAATACTTTACTCAGGTCGTATTCCAGTTCAAGATAGTTATCGTAAAATGAATTGTTCTGTTCCGGATCCAGTACTTCAAGCAAAGCAGAAGAAGGGTCGCCGCGATGATCATTTCCTACCTTATCTATTTCATCAAGTATCATTACAGGGTTACTTGATTTTATTTTACGAATGGATTGAATGATCCTGCCCGGCATGGCGCCAATATAGGTTTTGCGATGGCCACGTATTTCGCTTTCATCATGCAAACCACCAAGGCTTACCCTCACATATTTCCTGCTTATTGCAGAAGCAATGCTTTTTCCAAGACTTGTTTTACCAATTCCCGGAGGGCCGATAAAGCAAAGGATCGGGCTTTTCATATCTCCTTTTAATTTTAAAACAGCGAGGTATTCAAGTATGCGTTCCTTTATTTTGTTCATTCCATAATGATCGTTGTCAAGTATTTTCTTTGCTTTCTTAAGATCATAAGAATCTTCAGTATAATCTTCCCATGGAAGATCCAGTAACAGATCGAGGTGATTGTAAACAACTGAATAATCAGGCGTGGACGGATGCATGCGTTCCAGTTTCTCAGCACCCTTGGTAAACATTTCTTTTGCAGCTGCCGGCCATTTTTTTAATTCGGCTTTCTTCTGCATTTCTTTTACCTCAGCTACATTATCGCCACCCAATTCATCTTTGATGGCTTTCATTTGCTGCTGAAGGAAATAATCACGTTGTTGTTTATCAAGTTCAGCACGTGTTTTATTGGTAACCTTGTTCTTTAATTCTGCATACTGAAGCTCTGTATGCATCAGGTTCATCAGTAATTCTGCCCTCGCTTTTAAATTGCTTATCTCAAGTAGTTTTTGTTTTTGCTTGATATCGCTATTGAGATTACTGCTTACAAAATGTATGAGGAAAGAAGGATTTTCAATATTCTTTAAAATGATAGCCGCTTCGCTGGGCAGGTTGGGAGATAAGCCAACAATTTGCCCCGCCAGGTCTTTGATGCTTCCAACCATTGCATTAAAATCGGCATCACCGCTCAGGTTATCTTCATCAAGAGTTTTAATGGTGGCTTTGAAATACGGATCATCAGAAGTGATCTCTTCAATCTTAAATCTTTTACGCCCCTGGATAATGATAGTGGTTCCTCCGTCTGGCATTTTGATCATTTTTACGATCTTGGCAACGGTACCAATATCTTCAAGATCACTTACCATCGGTTCTTCAACTGTACTGTCTTTTTGCGCAACCACGCCTATCAATTTGTCAGCCTTATAAGCATCGGCAACAGCTTTTATACTCTTATCACGCCCCACTGTAATTGGAATTACAACTCCTGGAAAAAGTACGGTATTTCTAAGTGGTAATATTGGAAGTTCCGACGGAATCGGCTGTGCATCTGTATTTGCTTCATCTTCTTCATTCAATGGAATGATTGGCATAAATTCCATTTCCTCCTCTGTGCCCTGCAAATAGTTATTTTTATTCATGTTTGATCGTTAGAAAGTCAATATGACAAAATTAGTTAGTTAATCGGGTATTTTTTAATGGAAGTTGTAATAGTCAACTTTAATGCCGGAAACGGGTGCCGGTTAAGGTTTGAAAGTTTAAGGTTTAATGTTATTGGTAATTGTTACTTTCTGTAGTTATAGAGCATGTAGCAGGTTCGCAGGCTCTAAACCTTAAACCTTAAACCTTAAACCTTAAACCTTAAACCTTAAACCTTAAACCTTAAACGTTCAACCCTTAATTTTGCGCTTCATGGATATCAATTGCACAGAAACCGAATTATTAATCTTCAAAAAGATCGCAACAGCTGCAGCCAGTCTAAAAACGGATTGCTATGTTATTGGTGGTTTTGTAAGGGATAAGATATTGGCGAGAAATACCAAGGATATCGATATTGTTTGTATTGGAGATGGGATAGCACTGGCGCATGAATCGGCCAGGCATTTTCACGAAGTGCCGCACGTGAATTTTTTTAAGAATTTTGGTACTGCACAAATAAAAATTGACATATCAAATTTTCCCGGACAGGCTGAGAATGCAGGAGAAATTGAAATAGAATTTGTAGGTGCCCGCAAGGAAAGTTACAATTTCGATAGCCGTAAACCTGCGGTTGTATCAGGTACCCTGGAAGATGACCAGAACCGCCGCGATTTTACGATCAATGCCCTTGCCATCAGCCTTAATAAAAGCAACTATGGCTCACTGTTAGACCCATTTGGAGGAGTGGATGACATAGCTGCTAAGGTAATTAAAACACCACTGGAACCTTCAGAAACATTCAGTGACGACCCTTTACGTATGATGCGTGCGATCCGGTTTGCCACGCAACTGGAATTTAATATTGAAAAGAAAACATTAGAAGCGATCAATAAAAATGCGCAACGTATTAAAATTGTAAGCGGTGAACGTATTGCTGATGAGTTGAATAAGATATTACTAAGTAAGCGCCCCTCTGTTGGATTTGATCTTCTTTATAAGACTGGATTGTTGCAGATCATTTTTCCGCAGATGGTAGCACTTGCCGGGGCAGAATATATTGATGGAAAAGGCCATAAGGATAATTTTTACCATACCCTGCAGGTGATTGATAATATTGCACAGAATACAAATAACCTGTGGCTTCGCTGGGCTGCAGTATTGCATGATATTGCCAAACCTGCAACAAAGAAATTTGAAGAAGGGCATGGCTGGACATTTCACGGGCACGAAGTAATAGGTGGCAGGATGGTGCCAAAGATATTTGCCCAATTAAAATTGCCACAGAATGAAAAGATGCGCTTTGTAAGAAAAATGGTGGAGATGCATCTCAGGCCCATTAGCCTTACAAAGGAAAATATTACGGATGCTGCTATACGAAGATTGATATTTGATGCAGGTGAAGACCTTGAATCATTAATGACCTTGTGTAATGCAGATATTACTTCCAAGAACAAACAAAAAGTAAAACGGTTTCTGGAAAATTTTGAATTGGTATTAAAGCGTTGTGCAGAAGTAGAAGAAAAAGACCATATCCGTAACTGGCAACCGCCGATTACCGGTGAAATGATCATGGCTCAATTTGATCTGAAACCCGGAAGGATGGTGGGCGAGATAAAGAATGCAATTCGTGAAGCGATCCTGGATGGAAATATACCTAATGAATATGAAGCAGCGCATAAATTCATGATGGAGAAAGCTGCAGAATTGGGCCTGAAAATGTAAATGGTAAATGGTGAATTGTGAAAATGCGAAGAGATCAACTTATTGAAATATTACTATATTCATAGAGTCTTTAAAGCCTTCACCATTCACAATTCACCATTCAGCTTTGCCCATTCCCGATTCCCGATTCCCGTGACTTTCCCTAATTAAAAAAAATCCCTATTTTTACCTTATGGCAATACTAAAATTCCGCATTTATTGGGAAGATGATGAAAGCATTTACCGTGATGTTGTTATCCGTCATACCCAAACATTTAACGATCTGCACCTTGCAATTCTTAAAAGCTATGAATTTGACAGCAAGCACAAAGCTACTTTTTACCGTAGCAATGATAGCTGGCAGCGTGGCCGTGAGATAACGCTTGAGAAGTATGATAAGATCTATAAGGCAGAGCCGCTTCTTATGAGTGAAGTAAATATCGGAAGCGAGATCAAAGATCCCAACCAGAAATTTGTTTACGAATACGACTTTAATAAGAACTGGCATTTTATGGTGGAACTTATTAATGTTGATAAGGAAGAAAATAAAAAACTTAGTTATCCTTCCTGCGTGCGTACAGAGGGGATCGCTCCTTCACAATATGGTACAAAGGGACTTATTGACAGCCGTCTTGCAGAAATGGAGGAGAAATATGACCTGCAGCCTGATGCTATGAAAGAAGGTTATGGCGAAGAAGGGGAAGGCGAAACTGAAGCAGCAGAGGAGGGAGAAGATGATGTAGTAGCTGATGAATCCAACGATGGATTTTAATATATAACCGCAGAGAGCAAAGTAAATAGAGCATGCGCAGAGAATATTATGATCTCTGCGAAAACTCAGGTTCTCTTTTCTCTGCGGTTTTCTTGTTAAGGGTTCTTTACAAACTCAAAACAACAAATGAACAAAACCTGCATCATCATTACCGGCCCCACCGCTATAGGCAAAACAGCCATAGCTATCGAAATTGCCCAGCATTTTTCTACAAAGATCATTTCGGCTGATAGCCGCCAATGCTATAAAGAATTAAATATCGGCGTTGCCAAGCCATCCCCATCAGAATTAGAAGCGGTTCATCACTATTTTATAAATACACTTTCTATCGAAGATGATTTTACTGCCGCAGATTTTGAGACCTATGCTTTGCATGCAGCAGGAGAAATATTTTCAGCCCACGATATTGCCGTAATGGTGGGTGGTACAGGCCTCTACATAAAAGCATTTTGTGAAGGGCTTGATGAGATACCTGCTATTGATGAATCTATAAGGCAGGAGATCATTAAGAATTATGAACAACATGGGTTGGATTACTTAAAATCAGCTATAAAAAAAGCAGACCCTGAATTTTACAGCACCGGCGAAATACAGAATCCACAGCGTATGATTAGGGCACTGGAAGTTCAGCAATCTACCGGACGATCCATCACAACTTACCAATCAAAACAAAAAAAACATCGCAGCTTCGATATTATAAAAATTGGGCTGGAACTTCCCAGGGAAATGCTCTATGAAAGGATCAATGAAAGAGTAGATAAGATGATGGATGCAGGCCTGGCAGATGAAGCAGATAACCTGCTGCCATATAAAGATCTTAATGCACTGCAAACAGTTGGATACAGGGAGCTGTTCGATCACTTCGAAAACAAGATCAGTTTGACACGTGCTGTTGAATTGATAAAACAGAACACACGTAATTATGCAAAGAGGCAGATGACATGGTTTAGGAAAGACAAAGAAGTGGCATGGTGTGCGCCTGTAAAAGAGGAGGTGCTAAAAATAATTAATGATAAAATTAGTGATTAAGAAATGTTCAATATTCTACATTCAATGTTCAACGCTCAACGTAATTCCACTTGAACATTGAATATTCTGTCAGAGATTTTAAATTATAAAATGCTTCAACAAAATCTTTCTCTTCAAAAATCAGTAACCTCAAAACTTAATTCCAAAACTCATTATCACATTCCCCTGCTGCTGTTTTACACTGGCAAATGTATTTGCCCTGTCTTCTAACCTGTAAGGAAAATTCACATCTTTTGTAATGTTACGAACATAAGTAAGATCGATGAAGAAGCCTTTGTTGCGATAGCCAATTCCTCCACTCAATAAAGTGCGATTTGCTTTTAGCGCTTTGTCTTTATAAGGATTGCCATAATAAGCAAATCCAAGCCTTCCCATAACGGTATGAAATTTTATCTCGCCTCCAACCTTAAAATTAAAAGTGCCTTTGAATTCATGTTTTACAACTTTGTTTAGCGCTTTATTATAAGCTTCTTCCTCTTCTGTTGTTTCATCACTACTATTGTCGAAACGGCTTCCGCGGTGATTGATGTATTCAATATCGGCAGAAATAAAAGCACGCTGTTTTCTTGTGTCTTCTGTCTCACGAAAAACATATGAACCGCTTAAAATGAATTTCCATGGTGTTGTTTGTACATACTCCGGTTCACCCGGCTGGCCTGATGTATACGTGGTGGAATGTTCTTCAAATGAATCGATCCTTCCTGTATCAGATTCAAGTACGGTGTACATGTCCACGGTCCTTGAATCTTTAAGGTATAAAAATGATGGAGTATGAATGGCCAATCCTAAACGTATATATTCTTTTGGACGATAGATCGCACCGAATTTAAAGTTTACGCCTATGCCTGTTGTTCTGAAATTATCATGATAAATCAAGGATTGAAAACCATTGAACCTGTTGGAAGAAGTATCATTTTCTTTGAAAGTTATATCGCTTCTGTAATTAACATACGGAATACCAAGTGTCATGCCCCATAACCATTTGTCGTGCCGGTTACCTGCAAAAGAAATAGCAAATTCATAAATGCCACCGGTTGTTCTTTTTATCATTTCCTGTTGAATGGCCTGGCCCGAGTCTAATATTCTTTCTGCGGCTGCCCTTACCTGTAATGAGCCATTTATGTTTACTGTGTCTATCAGGTAAGCATTCCATGCAGGTGCAATAGAGTATGGGGCCTTGGAATCGGTATATAAAAAATATTCAACAGGCCGGCCGCTCTTTGCAAGTTCCTCTGCAAACTGTTCGCCGAATGAACTGTAATTATTCAAAGCCTTGTATTGAATGGAATTATTGAAATTGGCAACCTGGTTGATCGCAAAACCAAACGTATAATTTTTTCTTGCATCAGCGTGGGAGGGAAGGGTTAATATAACGCCGCTTGGCCCAAATGAAAATCCGTTCTTCTTATCTAACGTTTCTGCCTGCCTGAAATTTGCTTTGTTGTTATTTGAAAAAAGACCGGGCGTTAGTATAGCTTCATTCGTTCTGTAAAATCCAAGCCCTGCAGGATTCACAAAAGCAGCTGTGATATCGCCGCCCAATGATCCCATCACACCACCAACTGCCATGTTTCTTGCTGTTCCGTTTTGCGAATACCAGCTATAACGGATCGCATCTTCAGGAACCTGGCCAAAAGTTGTTGAAGCAATGATGATAAAAACAAAAAGTATATTTTTTTTCATGCAATACGATTTTAGGCCTATGTAGGATAAATAAAAATTTAATTGTATAATAGCAATGAACTATCCTCCGCGGCGTGGCCTTGGTACAGATGTGCCCGAGCTGCCCGAGCTACTGCTCCCCGATGAAGAAGAATTTGTACTGCTATTTGTTGAGGGGGTATATGTTCTTGTGGTGTTGTCAGAAGGCCTGTAAGTATTATTGTTGCTGTTACTCGTATTGTTTGTAGGGGCAATTATTCTCCTGATGAAATTATTATCAGAATTGCTGTTATTGTATGGCCTTGATGACCTGATCAAACCAGTAGAACCTGTTTTTGGATTTACCACAACCATATTTGAATAATTATAGCTGCCGAGGTTGGTCATGCGGGGAATTGTATTCTTTGGATTAATGATCTGTGCCCCGGTAATATAAACTGGTGATGGATAATAGTAGGGATTATAATAATACCCACAACTGTAGCCATAGCGGTATGGGTCATAGAAAGCATCAAAATCATCATCAAAATTGCGCCAGCGGGGATCATGTATGCTCATTACTATTTGCCTGTCCATATATCCTCTTCTTACTGTTGGTGGTTCCTCTTTTTTCTGTTCGGTCCTTGAATCAATTTCATCAACCGGTCTTACAGGAGAATAATATACATCGTCAGGTGTCTGGCCATTTCTATAAGTCGTGCTGCAACTGCTTACCAGGCCAACAAAAAAGATAAAAAGTAAAATTTTGATGTTCATGGCGCAACGATTAAAAAGATTATAAGATGAAGTTACTACTTTTGTGCAGTTTGAGATAGGATATTGAGCAAGTTCGTGGGGGAGTTCCCTACAAATCTAATGTTACTATACGTTTCATAAAAAGAGTTTGCTGTTAAAGATGTGGTAAAAGGAAACGTGTTTGTGCATTGATGAAACGGCAATCGGCAAACGTGAGTCTGCAATAAATTAAAAGATCATAGAAACTAAAAAATCGTCATATCTGATTTCTGACATCTGATATCTGACATCCATAAAAAGAGCAACAACTAAAACACAGTAACAAAGCAATGAGCAAAGAACTAACAACAAGGGCAGCAGATTATTCACAATGGTACAATGATCTTGTAATTAAGGGCGGGCTGGCCGATTATTCTGCTGTGCGTGGCTGCATGGTAATTAAACCTTATGGGTATGCGTTATGGGAGAACATGCGTGACCAATTGGATAAGATGTTCAAAGATACAGGGCATGTGAATGCTTATTTCCCTTTGTTCGTTCCAAAAAGCCTGTTTGAGGCGGAAGAGAAAAATGCAGAAGGTTTTGCAAAGGAATGTGCCATTGTTACACATTACCGTTTAAAGACAGACCCAAATAACAAAGGAAAACTTATCGTTGATCCGGAAGCAAAGCTGGAAGAAGAACTGATCATTCGTCCAACAAGTGAAGCGATCATATGGAATACATACAAAGGCTGGATACAATCATACCGTGATCTTCCAATTCTTGTTAACCAATGGGCCAATGTGGTAAGATGGGAAATGCGTACAAGATTATTCCTGCGCACTGCTGAATTTTTATGGCAGGAGGGGCATACTGCTCATGCAACCAAACAGGAAGCTATAGCCGAAACTGAACAAATGTTGCATGTATATGCAGATTTTGTTGAGGAATACATGGCTGTGCCTGTTATCAAAGGAATAAAAACTGCCAATGAACGTTTTGCTGGTGCCGAAGAAACTTATTGTATAGAAGCATTGATGCAGGATGGCAAGGCATTGCAGGCAGGGACTTCACATTTTCTCGGGCAAAATTTTGCAAAGGCATTTGATGTGCAATTCCTCACCAAAGAGAATAAACTTGAATATGTGTGGGCTACAAGCTGGGGTGTATCAACAAGACTGATCGGTGCATTGATCATGGCGCATAGTGATGACCAGGGATTGATCATGCCACCAAGGATCGCTCCATTGCAGGTTGTAATAGTTCCTATTTACAAGGGAGAAGAAAGCAAACCTGTGATCGATGCAAAAGCAGAATCATTGATGAAAGAATTAAAATCACTTGGCATTCGTGTAAAATATGATAACAACGATAACTCCAGGCCGGGATGGAAATTTGCAGAGTATGAATTGAAAGGGGTTCCGGTAAGGATTGCGATGGGCTTGCGTGATATTGAGAATAATGTTGTTGAATTGGCAAGAAGAGATACCAAAGAAAAGAAATCTGTTTCTTTTGATGCATTATCAACTTACGTAAAGGATTTACTTGACGAGATCCAGCAAAATATTTACGACAAAGCGCTTGCATTCAGGAACGAAAACATAAGGGAAGCAAACAGCTGGGATGAATTTGTAAAACTGCTCGATGAGAAAGCTGGTTTTATTTCCGCACATTGGGATGGAACAGGCGAAACTGAAGAGAAAATAAAAGAACAAACTAAGGCAACGATCAGGTGTATTCCAATGAACAATAAGAAGGAGAAAGGTACATGCATACTTACTGGTAAACCAAGTGAGCAGCGGGTTTTGTTTGCGAGAGCTTACTAAATGCCGGATGTCAGAAATCAGATATCAGAAGTTAGATGTGAAGTAGTAATTGAATGGCGTTCTGTTTAAATGAAACTGAATACTTTTTAATTTTTAGAGTTCAGCTGATTTCTGATCTCCATTTCTTAATCGATACGGGATAAGTATTGGAATTGAATAGCATACTGTTCAAATGCAACAAAATAATTCTCAACTTTTGAGCTCAGCTGATTTCTGACATCTGAAATCACTCTTTCGTCGCCAAATAATTATAATCCTCCAGCAGTTTTTTTAAAAAATCATTGGGCATAAGGCTTGACTGAATTCCCAATACCTGTTTCACTTTTGCTTCAACGCGATAGCTCATATCATCATTATTCCTTTTTTGAGCCTGCGTAATTACTGATTTGATTGTATTTATATCGCTATCGCTTAGCCGCATCACTTCCGGAAATTGTACCTGGTAATTCTGGTTCCTTACATCCATAAATACTGTATCGGCAACACTCAATAATGTTTTTGTGTCTACGATAACCGTTCCGGCAGCAAGGTCACCGAGGCGCTGATTTTTTTTCGTGGCATTAATGAGTATCACAACTGCCAACCCTAAAAAACAGGTTGAAACTATAAATACGCTCAGTGGCTTATTATAATACAGTATATACTGAAATACAAAAGGCCATTCAAAAAATTTTGTGATCCACCGCAAAATATATTGTCCAAGCGTAGGTTCTTCGCCATCAAGGCTTATTACACGTATCGCCATTAATTTTTTACCGGGGGTTTGTCCATTCAACAGCAATTCGAAAATGAGTGAATAAAGTAATATCGGTACAGATATCACCAACAGGTAAAGTCCAACATTCTCAGCACGGCTCAACGAAAGGCCATTGTCCAAAACAGTTTGCATGCCTATAACATACACGATCAGGATAAAAAAATCGATCAGGTAAGCAAACAGCCTCTTGTGAAATGGAGCAATTTCAAACTCCAGGTCAATATTGAAAGCGGTTGTTATCGTGATAATAGACATGTATGCAATTTACAAATTGGTAATATTTGAAAGGATATTTTTTTATTTATCAAAAATGCAGCAAATTGTAGAAGGAGGGGATGAATGGGTAAGTGAATGAATCATCATAAATAAAAGAGCTGGCTGATATCTGATTTCTGATATCCGCAATCAAAGCAAACAAATCAACAGGCAGCATGCGTGAAGCAATGTTCATAAAGAAAAATGCTGAGAAATGGAAAACGTACCAGCACCAGGAAACACAAAATCCTGATGAAACTGCTGAACGTTTTATTACACTGATCGATGATCTCTCATACGCAAAGACCTTTTACCCAAAAAGCAAAGCAACAAGGTGGATCAACGGAATAGCAGCTTCGATCTATCATAACATTTATAAGAACAAAAAAGAAAAGTACGGCCGCATCTTCCAATTCTGGAAATTTGAATTACCGTTGCTTTTTAAAAATTACCACCGCATATTTTTATTTACAGCTATCGTCTTCATTTTATTTACAGCTATCGGTTATTTCTCTTCTATTCATGATCCCTCTTTTGTAAGGGCTGTTTTATCGGATGAATATGTTAACCAGACAGAAGAACGTATTGCCAATGGTGACCCGTTTGGAGTGTACAGCAGTAATCATGAAGGAGCCTTCAATATGTTTGTATGGATCGCCTTCAATAATATTTTCGTTGCATTCAGAACTTTTATTGGAGGGTTAACCCTGGGGCTGTTCACATTAATTAATATGTGGGCCAATGGCATCATGCTGGGTAGTTTTCAATATTTGTTTTTTTCAAATGGGCTTGGCTGGCAATCCATTCTTGTAATATGGATACATGGTACTATCGAGATAGCTTCCATCATCATAGCCAGTACTGCAGGTTTTGTATTGGCAAGCGGAATATTATTTCCCGGCACTTATACCAGGATGGTTTCTTTCAAAAGGGGTGTAAAAGATTCCGCCAAGATCCTGATAAGCCTTATACCTTTTTTCATAACAGCTGCTTTCCTTGAAAGTTATATAACAAGGCTTATGAGTAATACTTATGAAAAAGGGAATACGGGCATGCCTGTTTGGGTAAGCATTCTTATACTCACTACATCGCTGTCCCTCATAATATGGTATTTTGTGATCTTACCCATCAGGCTAAACAAACGTGGATATTTTATACAGCACAATGGCATAGTGAGCCGGTTAAATGAAAAAAATGCTTAGATCGTTCTTTATATTTTTTTTCACATGCTTCATTGTATTTAGCAGTGTTGCACAAGTACAGGATACACAAACAGCTGAACAGCCTTCTGCTTCAGAAGAGGATATTCTAACAGATACAACACTATACAAACATGATCTCAGTATCAACTTAGATACAGTGAATGATTGGAAAACGGATAAAAAATTCTCTTATGTAAAGAACATGGACAGCCTTCTTAAATTAAAGGAGCAGGAATTAATTTCAGAAGGAAGGCGTTACAATGAAAAAACTTCACCATCTTTTTTGCAAAAACTTTTCTCCTCAGGAATTGTGCAGGTGATATTTTGGGCCATCGCCATTGCACTTGTCCTTTTTATTTTGTATAGATTATTCATTAACCAGGGAATATTCAGAAGAAATACAACATCCGTAGCTGTAAAGGAAATAGAAGAGCAGCCTGTTATCAATAATGTATCAGACTATGATGCGCTCATTCATCAATCCTGTAAACTGGCCAATTACAGGATGGCCTTACGGTACCTTTTCCTGAAAACCCTGCGCCAGTTATCTGATAAAGGGCTTTTGCACCAATCGGTTGATAAAACGAATTTTCAATATGTACAGGAGATAGCAACTGACAAGCGAAAAGATTTTGCTGCTCTTGTTTTGAATTATGAATATGTGTGGTACGGCCACCTGGATATCTCAAGGGAACAATTTGAACAACTGGAAAAAAATTATATCTCTTTTTCAAATAAAATATAAGCTTGAATAATACCATCCGATATATTCTTTTACTTTCTCTCATACTGTTCATGTATGGATGTGGATCAAAAACTGCATTACCTGATCTTCGTGAAACTTATTCAAGCAGGGATACAAAACCTTTTGGATCTAATATTGCTTTTCGTATGATCCAAAATACTTTCCCCGATAACTATGTACAACAAACCAAACTACCATTTGAAGATCCATCAAATGCTTCTCCCGATTCGTCTTCCGTTTATTTTTGCGTGGCAGGTAATTTTTATATAAAAGAAGAACATGTAAATTCCATTTTGGATTTTGTTTATGCAGGAAATACTTTTTTCCTGTCTGCTGCCAATATGGATAGCACGCTGTTAAAAAAAATATATTGCAAGGTAGACAGGCATGATGCAACGAATTTTATTCCGCCATATTTCAGGGAAACATCTGTAAGGCTTTCTGAACAGGCGGATGAATCCAAAAAACGTTTCAGTTATTTTTATCTTCCATTCAGCAGTTCATTTTCAGAGATCAATGATATTTATTGCAGGATCGTTGGTTACAATGAAAATGATCAGCCGAATTGTATTGTTTTTTTCTGGGGTAAAGGAAAAATGTTCCTGCATACAGATCCACGGGTATTCAGTAATTATTTTTTACTGAAGAATGATAATTACCTGTACATGCAGCAATTGCTACAATTGCTTGACCCCGCTCCCCAGCATGTTTACTGGAATGATTATTATTACATGCAATCAAACCGTGATGGTTCCGGCAATGGTTCTTCATTGGATGCTGTTCTTAAATTCCCATCCCTGGCAGCTGCATTCTGGATATCATTGTTCCTGTTATTATTGTTCATTTTATTTGAAATAAAACGAAGGCAACGGATCATAAAGCAAGTAATGCCTAATGTAAACAGCTCGGTGGCCTTTACAGAAACAATTGCTCGCCTATACCTTCAGAACAAGGACAATAAGAATATCGCAGAAAAAATGATCACGTATTTCAATGAATACATCAGGAGCAATTATTTCATGCATGCAAATGCAGGAAGTGATGAATTCATTAAAACACTCAGCAGGAAAAGCGGTGTATCTTTAGAGAAAACGACTGCTTTATATCATACTATTGATCATGCAAACCAGAGCAGTGTGCTGGATGATTACCAGTTATTATCTTTAAATGAACAAATTCAGCAATTTTATAAAAAGAGAAAATAATGGAAGAGAATTTTTACCAGGAACGTTCGAAGATCACCGAATTAAACGAAGCCCTGAATGCGATCCGAACAGAAATATCCAAAGTGATTGTTGGCCAGCATCAATTGGTAGAGCTTATACTGATCGGGCTTTTGTGCGACGGGCATATATTGATTGAAGGTGTTCCGGGTGTTGCAAAAACACTGGCAGCAAAACTGGTGTCAAGGATCATTGATGTGAAATTCTCCCGCTTGCAGTTTACTCCTGATATGATGCCGAGCGATGTGATTGGTACTGCAGTGTTCAATCCAAGAGACGGACAATTTAATTTTAAGGCAGGTCCCATCTTCAGTAATATCGTATTGATAGATGAGATAAACAGGGCCCCTGCAAAAACACAAGCGGCTTTATTTGAAGTAATGGAAGAAAGGCAGGTCACCGTTGACGGTTATACACATATGATGGAATACCCATTCATAGTACTGGCAACACAAAACCCCATAGAACAGGAGGGTACTTACAGGTTGCCGGAAGCACAACTCGACAGGTTTATTTTTAAGGTAGAAGTAAATTATCCAACACTGCAGGAAGAAATAATGATACTCCAGAATCAGCAAAGCAAAACACAAAACGAAATGTTGCAGCAGGTGAATAAAGTATTGTCTCCGCAGGCACTTAAACATTTCAGGGAAATATTGCAGCAGGTAAAAATCGAACCAAAGCTTATTGAATACATAGCCCATATCATGAATGAGACCAGGAATACGGCATCTTTATTCTTAGGGGCATCTCCAAGAGCGTCGCTGGCATTATTAAAATCTTCGAAGGCAGCCGCAGCTTTAAAAGGGCGTGATTTTGTAATACCTGAAGACATCATTGAAATGGCGCCACATGTGCTTCGTCACAGGATCATGCTTACGCCGGAAAAAGAGATGGAAGGGATAAGTCCGGATGAATTGATTGCGGAAATTTTGCGATCAGCAGAAGTGCCGAGGTAAATTCTGAATTCTGAGTTCTGAGTTTTGAATTCTGAATTATGAGTGTGATTAAACAAACTTGCAAACATTTTTAGAAAATGAAATTGTAGTATTAAATCTTTCATATTTAAAAGATCAAACTCATAACTCTAAACTCATAATTCATAACTTTTTAAACATACATTATTGAGTGTAATAAAAAAATACATCGGCGATCTCTTCATTCCCCTAAGGCTTTACATCCTTTCCGGGTGCTTTATCGTGCTTTTTGTAATGTCATTTTTCTTCGAAGCTTTACTCCCGATCATAAAGATCGGATGGTTGTCTTTTGTCTTTCTTGTTATTGCAGATTATATCATTGTTTTTTTTATTGGTAAAGCCCCAACTGTGCAAAGAATAATGAGTGAACGCCTGAGTAATGGCGATGAAAATAAGATCGTGCTTAAGGTTAGGAATAAAATGAGCTTCCCGGTAAAGATGGATATCATTGACGAATTGCCGGAACAATTCCAGGTAAGAGATTTTAATTTGAAACGATCTTTCAATATAAGAGAAGAAAAACAATTGGCTTATACTGTGAAACCAATAGAACGGGGTGTTTATGAATTTGGTAACACGATCCTTTATATAAGATCGGGACTTGGGCTTGTGATAAGAAGATTTGAAAAGGAAACCAGTCAGTCAGTTGCAGTGTATCCTTCTTTTCTGCAACTCAGGAAATACCAGTTAATAAGCAACAGCACTTTGCAGAATGAAAGAGGTAGCAGGCGTGTGAGAAAAGTAGGACAAAGTATGGAGTTTGAACAGATCAAAGATTATATCTCAGGAGACGATGTACGCAATATAAACTGGAAAGCAACCGCAAGAAAGGGAATGTTGATGGTGAATAATTATACGGATGAAAAATCACAACAGGTTTATTGCATCATTGATAAAGGCAGGTTAATGAAAATGCCTTTTGGCGGGCTTACTTTGCTGGATTATGCGATCAACAGTACGCTTGTTATGAGCAATGTTTGCCTGCAAAAACAAGATAAGATCGGCGTACTTACATTTGCTGATAAGATGGGTGCCATCATTGCTGCCGACAGGAAACTTGTTCAACGTGAAAATATTCTGCAGGTATTATATAAACAACAAACAGCCTTCCTTGAAAGTGATTATGAAATGTTATACATGCAGGTGAGGAATAAAATAAAACAACGCAGCCTGCTTATACTTTATACAAATTTTGAATCACTTAACGGGCTTCGCCGCCAGTTGGCTTACCTGCGTTCAATAGCAAGGCATCATTTGCTGCTTGTTGTTTTTTTTGAAAATACAGAATTGAGCAGGTTGTCGCATTCAGAAGCAAGGGATATTGAAGATGTATATGTAAAAACGATCGCAGATAAATTCATTTTCGAGAAAAAACTCATTGTAAAAGAACTGATGAAATACGGGATACTCTCCATACTTACTTCACCGGAAAACCTTAGCGTTAGCACAGTAAATAAATACCTAGAACTTAAATCAAAGCAGGCTATTTAGCAGTTGCTGCCGAATCACTACATTCGCAAAAAATATTTTCTTGGCAAACAAAGATTCCTACTGGCGTAAACATAAAGAAAAGATTCACGGAGATAAAGCACCTGGTGAGCAAAAAAGAACTTTTATTCCTGTTAGTGATGAAATAAAAGCAAGATTTGAAGCAGGTGAAGTTATACTCATTGATAAGCCCCTGCATTGGACCTCTTTTGATATAGTAAGAAAAATAAGGAACAGTATCGGCATAAAAAAAGTTGGCCATGCAGGCACGCTTGACCCGCTTGCAACAGGATTGTTGATCGTATGCACCGGTAAATTCACAAAAAAGATCAATGAATACATGGCGCAGGAAAAAGAGTATACGGGTTCTTTTACATTGGGGGCAGTTACAGCAACCTATGATCTTGAGAGTGAGCCTGAGCAACAAAAAGATATTTCCGGTATCACAAATGAAGCTATTCAAAAAGCACTTATCCCTTTCATTGGGGAGATACAACAGCTTCCTCCTATTTATTCAGCAATAAAAAAAGCGGGAACACCATTATATGAACTTGCAAGACGAGGGGAAACCGTAGAACTTCAGCCAAGGACTATTTTCATAAAATCATTCGAAATAACAGGAATTGAATTACCTGTATTAAAATTTAAGATCGTATGTTCTACAGGAACCTACATACGTAGCATTGCGAATGATTATGGTGCAGCGCTTGGTTGTGGAGGATACCTAAGTGAATTAAGGCGTACGAGGATAGGGGAGTTTGTCGTTGAAGACGGGAAGACGATGGAGGGGTTTATGGAGAGTATTAAGGGATAAGAAATGTTCAATATTCAACATGCAATATTCAATGTTCAAAAATTATTGTGCCGGGCAGCATAGCTAATTCCTTTCAAGTCCTTATTCAGAATTCTGAATTTCTAAAAAGCATAACCGATCCCGATCGTAAAATTAAAATTCTCATATCTCCATTTCCTGTATTCTGAATCCGGCCCTCGGGCGAATATTTTTTTAAAGGCATCGTTGAAACCAATATTAGGCGATTTCCAACCGGCATTATCATAATACAGTTCAGGCCTTTTAAACCGGAACCCAAAATCAAATCTTAATACGAGATAATTAAAATCAAGCCTGAAACCTGTACCTGCCGACACCCCGAGTTGCTTGTAAATATTTGATATTGAAAATTGCGTACTGTCAGTAGTGCCATCTGTTTTTGTATTTAACCAGTTCCATACATTTCCAATATCTGCAAACAAGGCACCTCTTAATGTAAGTGTATTGGGAATGATGCGTGCAATATCATAGCGGTATTCAATATTACCTTCCAGCTGCATATCACCCGTGCGATCATTAAATAAAGTCTTGTTTGAATTGAATGCCGTTAAAGGTTTTCCACCCGGGCCGATGCCTCTTACGGGCCAACCTCTCATACTGTTACTACCACCACCAAAATATTGTTTAAAGAAAGGAAGCGTCCTGTTTGTATCAGTCCCTAATAATGGCATACCAACGCCGGTGAATAGCCGCACTGCAAGCGCTGTTTTTTTATAAGTAACCGTGTATTTATATTCTGCATCTAATTTAATGTAGCGACGTTTGAACTTGTTAAGAGCCGGTATCAATCCCCAGGTTAAACCGGATTCTTCCAGGTTTGCTCTTATAGTTCTTTCCTTTGATAAACTTGATGGGTGAAATGCATTATGGAATACCCTCGAAATACCAACACCCATTCCTACAACAAAAGCAGTATTATAAGAATACTGTAGAAAAGGGTTATCGGCTAATATGGTTCTGAAGCTATCCGTTTCATTATATAAGTTGCTAAATCCAAGACTCATCGGCCTCCATGTTACATTCCAGTCACGCCTGTTTGTCCTGTTCCAGCCAAAATTCATGGTTACAGACTGGATATTAAATAAATTAAGGCGATTGCTATAAGAGAGATCAAGGTTTACAAATGTTTCTCCTATCGTTGATTTTTTATTTTTTTTACTGTTGAGGATATTGGCGATGCGTGGAAGGATCAGCCTTGGAATAGCAAGTGTATTGCTATATCCTAATTCATTTGAATTAATAAGCTGGCTTTTTGCCCCTCTTGTATTGTTATTAAGTTCAATTCCTGCACGTATATTATGGGTCATCCTCATACCTTCCTTTGCAAAATTCCTGTTCAGTAAAGAGAGGTTACCTGATACGCCGAATAAATTACCTGACACAATATTTGATGCATTGGTAGAAGCTGAATAGCTCGCTTCCAATGCTGCCTGGAATCCTAATTTTTTATTGGGAATAAGTTCAACCACCATGTCAAGTTTGCTGCTATCTCCATCAGGCACTTCAATGAGCTGGATATTTACACTTTGCCAGATGCCGAGTCTCGACAGGTTGTATAATGATGCATAATAAGCATCCTGCCTGAACAGGTTGCCCGGTCTTAAAGTGATTGATCTTGCAAGCAGTCCCGTTCTTACGAGACGGTTGTGGTATCTTTCAATAAAACTCCTCGTTTTTCTTTGTGTTATTGAAACAGTGTCAAAAAAATTATCTCCCTGCATATAGTCTGAAAGGATATAAATTTTGTTCACATAAAATTTATTGAGTTTAGACAGATCTGTTGGGGGCACCAGCACAACAGCAAGTTTTATGGTAGGAGAATCTCTTTTCTCCTGTGCTTCTGCGAGCAACCGGAGTTGTTCAAAAGGGTCGTCGGTAACACTTGTAAGTGCTGCGATCGTGGTATCGCCCCGCACACGCAATTCAGCAGCTGTAAATTTATAATAGCCGTTATTCCTGAAACTATCAACAAGCCTGTTTATCTCTGCAAGTACAGCCGCTTTGCTGATAACAGCGCTGTTTTTTAAAAGTGATTGCTTTTTTGAATCAAGTGCGATCTGCTGTAGGTCGGGCCTTTTAAGTGAATAGCTAACGGTATCTATTAACGTAGGTGGTCCTGGTTCCACAGTATATGTTACATGAACCCTTGCCTGCTGTTTATTGTGACTGAACGTAGTATCTGTATGGTAGCTTACTATTGCACTGTAATACCCGATATGAAACATAGAAGCCTTCATGTTCCTTGCGGACAGGGCTGAATAGCCGCTGTCGTACACAGGGGGCTTTACAATATAATGCAGGATGATATACCTGTCTTTGGTCTTAATAACAGAGCTATCATCCAGTTGGCTGTTCAATCGCTGTATTAAAGCTGACTTTTCTGCTTTGGTAAATTTTCCTCCCTTAACTTCGATCTTATTCTCGTATAAAAAAGGTTTGCCCTTTGGCGCCTTACGAACCATTGGTCGGTTGCCACATGAAGAAAACAGGATAAGCCAAAATAAAATATGAGAAAAACGAATAAGATATTTTGTATCACTCAAAAAAATACGAGGCATAAATATTCGGTCAATGTTTAGCAAATCCACCATCAAATATATTCAAAGTTTACAGCACAAAAAATTCAGGGACGAATACAATGTTTTTGTTGCAGAGGGCCCAAAAGTAGTTGCAGAACTTTTGCAATCAAATATATTTCCATGCAAAGCTGTGTATTCAGTACAGGATTGGTTTGATGGGCTTGATAAGACCATGGCTGATTCTATAAAAGGCCATATAGATATCATTAAAGATTTTGAACTGGAGAAAATTGCTAATTATACCACAGCCAACAAAGTGGTAGCCGTATTTGGCAAACGGGTTTCAAATGATAACATCGATCTGAAAAATAAATTGACCCTGATGCTTGACGATATCCAGGATCCGGGCAATCTTGGTACGATCATACGTATTGCAGACTGGTTTGGGGTAAAGAATATTATTTGTTCAAATAATACAGTTGACTTGTACAATCCTAAAGTTGTTCAAAGCACCATGGCAAGTATCGGTAAAGTGAATATTGTCTATACTGATCTGAAAAGCTGGCTTGCAAGATCGGGTAACGTACGGAAATTTGCAGCTACATTAAAAGGGAGATATATAAAAGAAACAGGTGCCATAAAAGAAGGCTTGATCATTATAGGAAATGAGTCAAAGGGGATCAGTGCTGAGATACTTGAACTGGCGGATGAAAGGATAAGTATTCCTGGTTCGGGTTCTGCGGAATCATTGAATGCAGCTGTGGCAACGGGGATCATTCTTTTTTCGCTTAATGGTTAAATCGTTTAAGGGTTTTCAAACTTTAAACCATTCAAACCTTAAACCTTTAAACGGCTTAATCAAAATTTTTACCTAAACTGAATTGCCTTCACAGGATTTACTTTTTTTATCAGAAGCGTTGGAATGATCAGTGTTGCAAAACATACGATCAATGTAATAATATCTACCAATACTACCTGCCACCAGATTATTTCTGCACTTGCCTTACTCATAAAATAAGCTTCTTCATTTAGTTTAATAAATCCTGTAGCTTGTTGTAACCAGCAAATACCAAGGCCGAATAATGTTCCTGCAAGGATGCCAACAACTGCGATCAGTGTCGTATTGTATAAAAATATTTTCTGCACTTTCCAGTCTGATGCACCAACGGCTTTTAATATTCCTGTCATATTCGTTCTTTCCAATACCAAAATAATGAGGCAGGTGATCAGGTTCACAACTGCAACTATCATCATGATGGTAAGCAATATGTTCTTGATCTGTCCCTGTAAATTCAGCCAGTCAAAAATATTGGGATATACTTCTTTGATGCTTTTACCATACCATGCCTGGGGCAGGTCGTTATTTACTTGTTTTGCCAGTGCATCTGTTTGCCTGTAATCTTTTAAAAAGATCTCATAGCCCCCAATCTGGTTGGGTTCCCAGTTGTTAAGCCGTCGCACGAGTTTAATATCGCAAAGTGCAAATTTTTTGTCATAGTCTTCAATGCCTGTTTTGAAAATACCCGCTACGGTTAAACGCCTTGCCGTATAACTTTTATCCGGCCGAAAGAAAAATACGAGCATGCTATCGCCTGTATGAATATTCAGCTGGTTGGCTGTGTATTTACTGATATTTATCTGGTTACTGTATCCACTGTCTTTGAACGATAGCCAGTGGCCTTCCTGTAAAAAAGACTGGAGCCTCGTAAAATTAAAACTACTGTCTATACCTTTAAGCAATACTGTTTCAATACCACTTTCAAATTTAAGCAGGGCAGATTTTGTTGCATACCTTTCAACAGAAAGCGCCTGTGGCAGTGAATGTAAATACCTTTCAACAGTATCATTCTGGTATATGGGCATTTCTTCAGCTATGACAATACCATCAGCACGATCCTGCTGAACACGTATGTGGCCGCAGAAACTAAACACCTTTTTACTGATCACACTTTGAAATCCATTAACAAAACTCAAAGCAACGATCATCACTGCCACACTTAATGCAGTAGCGCTAACGGCCAGCCTGATTATAAACCTGGAAAATGTTTTTTGTTTAACAGAAGCAATGCGCCTGGCTATAAATAATGATACATCCAATCGTGATAAATTTGCTATCTTTCAAAAGTAAATTAATTCAGCTAGTAAATGAACAGCACCCAAATTCTTCGTTCTATTATTTTCATTTTCGCCTGTTTTTTATCTCTTACAAGCTATTCACAGACTGTAGAAAGAGTTTATCTTCCTAATATTCAAACAGCCCAGCTCTTCAGGTATGGCAATCAGCAGGGGTTACCAGTATGCAATGTTAACAGCACCGGCCAGCTGGAACTTGAATTCGATGATATGGATACACGTATGAAAAGTTACTATTATACTTTTGTGCTTTGCGATTATAACTGGAACCAGCTTGATCTTAATCCATTCGACTATATAAAAGGGTTTACTCAAAACCGTATCACAACCTATCGTTATTCTTCTATTGCTCTTACCCGTTACACACATTACCAGGCTTTTTTACCGGACAGGAATTCTCTACCGACAAGGTCAGGCAATTATATCCTGAAAGTTTTTCTTGATGGAGATACTTCCAAGCTGGCTTTTACAAAACAGATGATGGTATTAGATGAGAAAGCAACTGTTTCGGCACAGGTAACACAACCTTTTACACCTGATAAATTCAACTCGCATCAAAAAATAAGATTTACAGCAAACATTAAAGGTTTGAATAGTTTTAGTGCGGCACAACAGGTAAAAGTGGTGATCCTTCAAAACAACCGTTGGGATATTTCCCAGAGAGATATAGCTCCAACATTTGTGAGGGGAGATGTACTTGATTATAGCGCAGAGAACATTGCTACTTTCCCTGCGGGAAAAGAATGGCGATGGCTGGATATGAGAAGTTTCAGCCTTGAAGGTGACCGGGTTGATCATTCTGTTCGTACAAAAACATCAACAGATATTTACCTCTTAACTGATATGGATAGGACGGGCCTCAGGTATATTTATTTTGCCGACCTGAATGGTTCTTTTGCCATCACTACTTTTGAAAGCATCAACCCTTTCTGGCAGTCAGATTATGCTACTGTTCATTTTACCATGGCCAGGGCTGACGGTAGCCAGTACCCGAATAAAGATATTTTCCTTGCAGGAGGGTTTACTGGTTTCAGGCTGGATGATAAATGGAAAATGAATTATAATCCAGAAACATTAAAGTATGAATGCAGCGCATTTATGAAACAGGGATATTACAATTATACATATATAGCAGTTGATAAAGATGATCCCAGGCAAAGAGTAGATCTCGAGGGTAATTCATGGGAGACAGAAAATTCATATACAATTCTCGTTTACTATAAATCCTTTACCGATCGCAGTGACCAGCTGATCGGAATGACCACACTTGATTCAAGAACAGATAAGCCCGGATTTAGTTTCTGATTTGGAGATTTGAAAATGTGATAATTTGAAGATTAGATTTAGAAAATATTAAAAGCTTTTTGGTTCTAAATTTTCAAATCACCAAATCTTCAAATTTTCAAATCATTTTATTCCGAATCGTTTCCCTATATTTGCGCCCGGCAAGTCTTATACGACCAGCTCCTGTTGAACTCCCCCAGGACCGGAAGGTAGCAAGGGTAGATGGTTGAGCGGTGCGATGTAAGTAACTTGCCTTTTTTTATGCCCCCAAACCTCTAAAGGGCTTATGAAGTCTGTAGTAACGAGTTATTTTATTTTTCTATAATAAGTTTCAATTATTTAGTTTTTAGTCTTTCAATTGAATTAATTTTGCAGCGGAATTTTAATCTTTCAAATCTAAAATAAGCTCCATAACTTTTTGGGGTAAATAACTATGAAATTTTTTATTGATACAGCAAATCTTGCACAGATCAAAGAAGCAAATGACCTTGGAATACTGGATGGTGTAACAACCAATCCATCACTTATGGCAAAAGAAGGTATAAAAGGCCAGGATGCGGTTATGCAGCATTACAAAACAATTTGTGAAATGGTTGATGGTGATATCAGCGCTGAAGTGATTTCAACAGATTTTGATGGCATCATTGCAGAAGGGAAAAAACTTGTTGCCATTCACAAAAATATTGTTGTGAAAGTGCCAATGATCAAAGAGGGTGTGAAAGCGATCAAATGGTTTACAGAAAATGGTATCAGAACAAATTGCACGCTTGTATTTTCTGCAGGCCAGGCAATACTTGCAGCAAAAGCAGGTGCGGCATATGTATCACCTTTTATTGGCCGTATTGATGATAGCGGATGGGATGGTATGGAACTGATTCACCAGCTAAGACAAATATTTACGATCCAGGGATATAAAACGGAAATCCTTGCTGCATCTATCCGTAATCCAAATCATATTATCAAATGTGCTGAAGCAGGTGCAGATGTTTGTACATGCCCACTGGATTCTATACTTGGATTGCTGAAACATCCATTGACTGATATCGGCCTTGCAAAGTTTTTGGAAGATGCTAAGAAATCAGCTTAACTACTTTGTTTTAAAGTTTAGGGTTTAAAGGTTTAATGTTAGCTAAGTGCTAGATTTTGTCAACCTTTAAACCTTAAACTTTTAAACTGCTTTACTTTCCTTTCTTCTTTTTGCCCTGTGTCTTCATCTCATCCAGCACCTGTTGTTCCGTCTTCAACGGCCCATCTTCTTTCTTCTTCACATACATCACAAATTCTTTCCGGAGTTGATGATTGCTTTTTAATGCAGCTGTGATAGTTATTTTTTCTTCCTTACAATCAGGTTCGATCCATAAATTATTGCCGAAGAATTGTCCATGTGAGCATTTGAAACTAACCTGGTTGCTATCAAGTGGCAAATATTTTCCATTTGATAAAAGGCCATCAATATTTATATAATTATAAGTTCCTTTTTTCAGGCTGTCTGTATATAGATGAACATAGATACTATCTATTTTTTGCGGCTTCCCTTTCTGTGCATGTACAACTGTGCAGGAAAAAAATACAGCAATAAAAAATAATATGTTGAATTTATACATCTGCACAAAGATGATTTAATAATGGCTTATTATCGTTAAGGGGTTCTTAAAAAAACGGGATCAGTTTAGCAAAACATCCTTGTACTCATCTCTTTTTTTATCAAATACTTTTTTTGCAAACGGGCAAAGTGGAATGATCTTTAAATTATTTGTCCTTGCATATTCAGCAGCATAATCCACCAATTGTAAGCCTACATTTTTTCCTTTTAGTTTTTCATCTACTTCTGTATGGTTAATGGTGAGGATGCCTGGAGAAAGTGTATAATCCATCTCGGCTAATTTTTCATTGTCGATTTCAACAAAGAACTGGCCTCTTGTGTTTTGTATTTTATTTTGTATAAGCATGATGTAAAATTATTTAATACTTTGTGCATCTTCGTGCCTTTGAGACTTCGTGGCAATTGCGTGGCCTCAAAGACACTAAGGCACAAAGTAACGCTAAGAAAATAAAACAAAATAACTGTCTTGACAAAGATCCTTGTATTTGATAATTACGATTCATTCACATATAACCTGGTGCACCTGGTAGAAAAAATACTGCATACGAAGATCGATGTATATCGTAATGATGAGATCGAACTGGAAGCAATCAGGAAATATGATAAGATCATTTTATCTCCCGGCCCGGGAATACCATCAGAAGCAGGTTTATTGCTCCCGCTGATAAAACAATATGCATCTACCAAATCTATTTTAGGTGTATGCCTTGGTCACCAGGCAATAGGCCAGTCTTTTGGCGCCGAATTGATCAACCTGGATACTGTTTACCATGGTGTTGCAACAAAGCTTATCGTCCTTGATAAAAATGACCGGCTTTTTGACGGCTTATCTTCGGAAGAAATGGTTGGCAGGTACCATAGTTGGATATTGTCTGGAAATAATTTCCCTGCTGAACTAGAGATCACAGCTGTGGATGAAAATAATTACGTGATGGGATTGAAACATAAAAACTATGATGTACAGGGTGTGCAGTTTCACCCGGAAAGCATACTCACTCCCTGTGGCGAAACCATTATCAGGAATTGGTTGAAATATTGAGTAATGATCAGGTTAAATTTTATTGGACTAATCAGCATTATATTATTCGACATAAAATCAATGAATCTGTGGCAATAGCTTTATTGCCACAGATTCACTGAAATTTGTTTGTAGGATCTTTTTTCAAACGATATACTATCAAATACCGGGTAGTGGCTAAGTTTAGATATCTTTCATTAAATTCGACGTTTGGTAGAATTGCTCTGGCATAGTACAGGTCCGTATAATTAAGCAATTCTATAATTCTGTAAATTCTAATCAAAGAACATGAATATTAAAATAAGTGGTATAACAAGCCTGAAGCAACTACAGCAGCTTGATGGATTGAATATTGATTTTGCGGGATTGATCTTTTATAAACCATCTCCAAGATTCGCAGGCGACAAATTTGCAAAAAGCGAAATTAAAAATGCGGACCTTGATATAAAAACGGTAGGTATATTCATGAATGCAGAATATGATGAGATCATGAATACAGTTGAAACTTTTGAACTTGATATGGTGCAGCTTCATGGAGATGAATCACCTGCATTGTGTGAAGAGATCTCCGAAAGTATTGAAGTGATAAAAACTTTTAGGCTTGATAATGAAGATGGAAAATCTATAGATAAAATGCTTAGTGAATACGACGAAGTGTGCGATTATTATTTATTCGACAAAGCGCCTAAAAAAGGTGTGGGTAGTGAGGGAAAAAAATTCGACTGGAAAAAAATAGGAGAGGCTAAGATCGAAAAGCCATTCTTCTTATGTGGGGGTATTCGGCCTGATGATGCAGCTTTGATAAAAAAATACAAGCATCCCGATTTTTATGGCGTTGATCTCAACAGTCATTTTGAAAAAGAGCCTGGGGTGAAAGACATGTCCTTGATCCTTCAATTCATGCATGGCCTTAAGTTAAATAAGTCCTGAACTTAACCCCACATTCCCTAATTTTTTGAATGGTTAGGTAAAAATGCCAAAACGAGGTAAATTGCAATGCTGCTCCCGGGCAGATTAAAAAAAATCATAATGAAGAAGTATTTTCTTTTTTTAGTCCTTTTGCCATTAATCGGTTTTTCACAGGCAAAATCAAAAAAGCAACCCGCTAAAGTTATTATTGATAATGGCCCGAAAGCCCAGGCTGGAAGTTACCAGATCAATGGAAATGTTAGTGGATACCCTGACGGCACTACGGTTGATCTTTTGAATGGACAAAATGGCCAACCAGAACTTACTACTTCAGTAATGAATGGAAAATTCAGTTTTGCAGGCAAATTGCCTTTTCCTGATTTTAAATTGATCTCTTTTAATAAGGCTGGTCCATATATAACTTTATTCCTGGATAACAGTACGGTTAGCATTACAGCAAAAAAAGATGCGCTTGACCAGGCTGTGGTGAAAGGTTCTCCAACAAACGATGATTTTATTGTTTACAATGGTTTGGTAAAACCATATGAAAAATTATTCACACAGGAAGGTGGGCCAAAGGATCCCGAGCAGGTAAAAAAAGCCGTAGCAATCCTTGAAGGTTTTGCACGTAGCCATAAAGATTCTTATGTTGGGCCGGTAGCCATTTACAGGGCGAATTTCTTAACAGGCAATACAGAATTAACAGAAGCATTATACAACAATATGGGAGATGAGGTTCGTACATCACCATTGGGAAATTATATTGCACAGGTGATAGCAGAAGCTAAAAAGAACCCAATAGGAAAACCATTGGCTGATTTTTCACAACCAGATACATCAGGAAAAATGGTAAGCCTTTCTTCACTAAGAGGCAAATATGTTCTTGTTGATTTTTGGGCAAGCTGGTGTGGCCCTTGCCGCCAGGAAAATCCAAATGTGCTGAATGCATATAATAGGTATAAGGGAAAAAATTTTACTGTACTTGGAGTATCCCTGGATAAAACAAAAGAGGCATGGATAAAAGCGATCAATGATGATGGCCTGGCCTGGACACATATCAGCGATCTTAAATTCTGGAGCAATTCAGTTGCGCAACAATTCCAGATACAAAGTATCCCACAAAACTTTTTAGTTGATCCTTCCGGGATTGTGATAGCAAAAAATCTTCGTGGCGCAGCTTTGGATGAAAAACTTGAATCGATATTAAAGTAACCAGCAATCAAAGCTTATCTATTCAGCATCTGATCTAGTATTTAGTATCATTTCAAACACCTCTTATACAACTGCACTGTATTCTCTAATCCGAGATATATTGCATCACATATCAGCGCATGCCCGATAGAAACTTCCAGTAACCCCGGAATGTTTTGAGAAAAATAAGCAAGGTTATTCAGATCAAGATCATGACCTGCATTGATACCTAATCCCACTTCATTAGCTTTCTTTGCCGCAGCAACATAAGCTGCAATTGCCGATTGCCGGTTGCCGATTCCCGATTCCCGAGCATAACCTTCGGTATACAATTCAATCCTGTCCGTTCCCGTTAGTTTGGCTGCTTCCACTATTTTTTCATCAGGATCAACAAAGATAGAAACCCTGATACCTGCATTTTTAAATACAGCTATGATGTCTTTAAGGTAGGTTGCATGTTCAATGGTATTCCAGCCATGGTTGCTGGTAAGTTGGCCCAATGCATCGGGCACAAGGGTTACCTGTGTTGGTTTGTTTGCCAATGCCAGTTCAACAAATTTTTTTTCGGTTGGATTGCCTTCGATATTAAATTCTGTTGTAACTATTTTTTTAATGTCAAAAACATCCTGGTAGCGAATATGCCTTTCATCAGGGCGTGGATGTACAGTAATACCATCGGCGCCAAAACGTTCAATGTCTTTTACTGCTTTGATAAGATCGGGATTGTTGCCGCCTCGTGAATTTCGGAGTGTAGCGAGTTTGTTGATGTTGACGGAAAGTTTTGTCATGCTATGCTATTTGAATACAAAGATGCGAATAATATTTTTTACCGCGGAGGCGCAGAGGATCCTTAGCGTCTTTGCGCCTCCGCGGTTAAATTCCTTGTTGGAAAAATTGGAGTTTAAGAGAAATAGTTTTCTTATCAGTCTGTGTTTTTGCCAATGAAAGTGCTTTCTCAAAATTCAATTTTGCTTTATTGTTATCAATATCCTTATACAATTCTCCAAGCAGCACATAATAAAAATGGTTGTTCACTAAATTCAACTTCTCTGCTTCGGCTATTGCTGAAATCTTTCCTTTTACTTTCGAAATGGCATAGGTCCTGTTCAACGCAGCAATAGGAGAATATTCCATGATCAGTAACTGATTGTATAATTCAAGGATCGTTTCCCATTTTTCTTTTGTATCGGTTTTGATCGTATGCCAATAGGCAATGCTTGCTTCCAGATGGTATTTAGGAATCTCATTTCCCCTCGAGGCTTTGTGAAGAAAGTAAACACCCCTGGATATAAGTTCTTTGTTCCAAAGTGTTTCATCCTGGTCATGGTATAAAATCATTTCACCATTTTCATTTTCTCTTGCATCAAATCTTGAAGCGTGAAAGCACATTAAAGAAAGTAATGCATTTACAGGAGGAAGATCTGTTTGTTCATTTTCTACAAGCAGGTAGGAGAGGCGCATTGCTTCCAGGCAAAGGTCTTTGCGCAAAATTGTATCGCTGCTTTCAGAATAATATCCTTCATTGAAAAGAAGGTATAAGGTTGTGAGTACAGTTTCGAGCCGGTGGTTTATTTCTGTAAGTGTGGGAAATTCGATCTGGACTTTTTCCTGCCGTAATTTTTCTTTAGCCCTGAACAATCTTTTGTTGATCGTTTCTTTATTTGTAAGTAAAGCTGTTGCAATTTCATCAATGCCAAACCCGCAAAGGATTCGAAGTGACAGGCCTATTTGTGCTTCAATTGAAATAACCGGATGGCAAAGGGCGAATAGCATTTGTAACTGGCTATCTGTAATATTTTTTTCTGAAAGGTCAACTTCAATATCTTCTGTTTCAGCAGAAATATGTTTTACCTCCGGTATTATCTTTTTACAGAAAACCTGCTGGCGTGCCAAATGGTTTTTAGCTTTATTTTTTGCAACAGCATATAACCAGGCTACGGGATTTTCTGGAATTCCCTTATAAGGCCAGCTTTCCAATGCAGTTAAGAAAGTTTCACTTGTAATATCTTCAGCGATCTCTATATGCTCAATACCAAAAAGTTTACAGAGAACAGATGCGATCTTTCTGAACTCTGTTCTAAACAAATGCGGTATTAATTCTTCTTCCATATTCGATTTGGAAATTTGGAGATTTGAAGATTTGGAGATGAAGTTCTCATTAAAAAAGAATTCCTAATCTCCAAATTTCCAAATCTCTAAATCATCTTAATGCATCCCATCCCGTTTAGCAATTTTCCTAACCTCAACACTATTGCCTTCGCCTTGTAAAACGGGCGAGCCTTTTGCAAATTCAACAGCTTCTTCAACAGATTCAGCTTTAACGATAATATAGCCTCCGATCGTTTCCTTGATATCGCCGAATGGCCCGTTGGTGACAATATTGTTATGCCTTACTACTTTGGCTTCATCGAATGGCAGGCCATTGCCACCCACCAGTTTGTTTTGGGCAGCGATGCCGCCCATCCAATCCCTGGTTTGTTTCATCCAGTGTTGGATCTGTTCCGGCGAAGCAACTTTTTGCCCGTCTTCATGCCTGAAAATTAGAATGAATTCATCCATGTTGTGTAGATTTTAATAGTTAAACATTTTGATTATACACGAATAACAGGTGAGTTTGGCCGAATTGGACAATATCCGAAAATAAAAATTGAAAAAAAATTCTCATAAAAACTATTTACCCTAAATTTAGCCCCTAAAAACAGCAATATGAAGTATGATAAAATTGTGTCCCTGATCGGGCAGGAAAATGAAAAGTTATTGACCCATACGTGTAAAACGATCTCAAAAGACAAATTGATCCTGCCATCAGCCAAATTTGTGGATACTGTATATGCAGCATCCAACAGGAATATTCCTACGCTGAATAATCTTTCCAGGATATTCAATTCTGGCCGACTTGGTGGTTCAGGGTATTTGTCAATATTGCCGGTTGACCAGGGTATTGAACACAGTGCCGGTGCTTCTTTTGCTCCAAACCCGATCTATTTTGACCCGGAAAATATTGTAAAGCTTGCCATTGAGGGTGGTTGTAATGCGGTTGCTTCTACTTATGGCGGGCTTGGAATGGTGGCAAGAAAATATGCACACAAAATTCCTTTTGTAGTTAAGATAAATCACAACGAATTACTTACTTATCCCAATAAAGCTGACCAGATCATGTATGGAACCATAAAAGAAGCATGGAATATGGGTGCTGCCGCTGTTGGTGCAACTATTTATTTTGGATCAGAGAATGCAGGAAGGCAGATCGTAGAGGTTGCCAATGCTTTTGCACAGGCACATGAACTAGGTATGGCAACCATTTTATGGTGCTACCTAAGAAATGATGCATTTAAAAAAGATGGTGTAGATTATCACGTATCAGCGGATCTTACAGGGCAGGCTAATCATTTAGGCGTAACGATACAGGCTGATATCATCAAGCAAAAACTTCCTGAGAACAATGGCGGTTTCAAAGCAATGAATACAGGCAGCAGCAGTTATGGTAAACTGGATAAGAGAATGTATACGGAGCTTACTTCAGATAATCCCATTGACCTATGTCGTTACCAGGTTGCCAACTGCTATATGGGCAGGGCAGGGTTGATCAATTCTGGTGGTGCATCAGCAGGTGACTCTGATCTTAAAGAAGCAGCGATCACTGCATTGATCAATAAGAGGGCGGGGGGTACAGGTTTGATCTCTGGCAGAAAATCATTCCAGAAACCAATGGATGAAGGAGTGAAAATTTTGAATACGATCCAGGATATTTATTTATCGAAGGATGTAACGATTGCATAATAACTGAAGTTTACAGGTTCGAAGCTGTAAACTCAAACAAACATAAACAGAACAGCTCCTATTAAGGAGCTGTTTTTAGTAATAGGGTTTTCCAGGGCAATCATTTATTCACCGGTATTGATCTTTATTGGTTCAGTGAGGTCTCTTGTGTTTTTTTGTACTGCAATGGCCCCGAAGAGTGCAAGCAAGAATGAGAATGCGTAAAATCCTTTTTCACTTGGTAGCAGCGATGTGTTCCATAATCCTACAACAAGTAAAACGATTGAAAGAACAGTTGCAAACCAACACAGGCCATAATAGATATCTGTAACGGGTAATCCTTCAAGCCTGTCCCTCACACTTTTTTGTACAGATACCACAGCGAAAAGTCCAAACATTAATACAGTAAAATAATATCCTTTTTCATTCAATTCCATTTCAGCATTCCAAAGCCCAACAATAAATCCGATCATGCCTATTCCAAGTGCTATCCATGAAGCAGCAATAAAAGCATTTGATGGTTTTTGTAACATATAAAAATTTTTTGGTTAGTCAAATGTAGAAGTCCGCCCGTTAAGAAAATTGTAAAAGGAATATTTTTAACCAAAATCATACTGCCAGGTTTTTGCATCATACATTGCCCTTACTTTTGCGGCATGACCGGAATAGAAAATGTGACAATTCTTCGTGCTATCGTGCATAAAGTAGGAAATCCTACAAGGGGAGAAACTCTAAAGTTGTCGCTAAATGCATTGACCCTTAATGAAGCCACCGTTCAAAAGTTATTATTAAAATATTTTCTGGGTGCTATCAATGAAAATGAAGTTAATAGGTTTACGCATTTGCACGATGTAAAAATGAACGAGGTTTATAATTACGTAACATCTATTTTTAATGATAAAGATGCTTTCATAGAGAACAGCAATAAGATTGCACAGTTTCTTTATAGCAAATCCACGCATGTGAAAGTAAAAGAAGGAGAGCTTTGTATTGCAATGCTCGACAATGTACCTTTTGAAAATGACTTTGTAAAAGCTGTTGGTATCTTTAAATCAGAGAACAAAGAAACTTTTCTAAAAATATTTGAACATGGTGAAAGCCTTGAAGTAATACAGGAAGATGGTATAAATACAAACAAGCCTGATAAAGCTTGCATTGTATTTCAAACAAGTGCATCCGAGGGTTATAAAGTTTGTGTTATTGATCATACCAACAAACAGCAGGATGCGCAATACTGGGTAAATGATTTTTTGCAGGTACAACCTGTTACAGATAGTTATCATCATACTGATAAATACCTTGCTTTATGTAAACAGTTTGCAACAAATGAATTTCCTGAAAAATTTGAAGCAGGCAAATCTGATCAATTGGAATTGATGAACCGCAGTATGGATTATTTTAAAACACACGACCAGTTTAACCTGGATGAATTTGCAAATGAAGTTATTGATCAACCTGAATTGATAGACAGTTTTAAGCAATACAAGAAGAATTACGAAAATGCACGCAATTATGAGATAGAAGACGAGTTTGATATTAATATAGCTGCAGTAAAAAAACAACAAAAATTTTTCAAGTCTGTTCTAAAGCTTGATAAGAATTTCCATATTTATATACATGGGCGTCGGGACCTCATTGAAAAAGGAGTGGATGAATCAGGAAAGAAGTTTTATAAAATATTTTTTGAGGAAGAGCATTAAAAAACAGAACCACGGGCCTTATTAGATCAATAAATGTTTTTATTTTCTTCCTCCCTGCCTTGTAGACATGATATCCCTATCGAATAAATACAATCCACCTTTATCAGAACCGATCAGTTCCAGTTTATCATTCAATGTACGGGCGCTTTTTTCTTCTTCGATCTGTTCACTTACATACCACTGCAAAAAATTATGTGTTGCATAATCTCTTTCTTTCAGTGCAAGATCTACGAGGTCGTTAATACTGTTTGAAACCAGCAACTCATGTGTTAAGAATTCTTCGAACATACTTTTTATGCCTTTATATGTAATGATGGGTTGCTCAAGTGATGGAACAATTGCATAGCCGCCTCTTTCATTTATAAAGCGCATTAATTTTAGCATGTGAACCCTTTCCTCCTCACTTTGCAAAAAGAAGAATTCAGCAACACCATTAAGGCCGGGTTGAATTTCACTCCAGCTGGCCATTGCGAGATAGGCCTGTGATGATGCTGCTTCAAGTTTTACCTGGTTGTTTAATGCTTCCTGCATTGCTTTTGATAACATGATAGACGGTTTTACAATTGAAACATAAAATTGATTTGCTGAAACTAAGCAAAACTGTTCAATCAGAAAAATGGTTTGATTGTTTAATTAAGACGTGATGAAAGAATAGGCTGAATATTGAATTACAGTACAAGCGTGCAACAGCAATGAAGCTGGATAAAATTCTGTAACAGGATGAATAAAGATTAGTACGCGATAATTTTACCGCAAAGACGCAGATGTCCTTCATGAAGTCTTAGCGTCTCTGCGACTTTGCGGTGAAAAAAAAGTATAATGAAGATATACTGTACAAGAGTGCGACGCCAATGAAGTTGAGCAAAGAGATGTAGCCGGGACAATAAATAAAAAAAGCCCACTTTATAAAAAGGGGGCTTAATTATTAATTTTAAATTCTTAATTAGTAGCGGTACATATCGTTTTTGAACGGACCATCTTTGCTGATACCTAAGTATTCAGATTGTGCAGAAGTCAATTCATCCAATACGACACCAATTTTAGCAAGGTGCAAACGTGCAACTTTCTCATCAAGGTGTTTTGGCAATACATAAACCTTGTTCTCGTATTTACCAGGGTTTGTATAAAGCTCGATCTGTGCAAGTGTCTGGTTTGTGAATGAATTACTCATTACAAAACTTGGATGGCCTGTAGCACAACCTAAGTTCACCAAACGTCCTTCAGCAAGGATGATCACATCTTTACCATTGATCGTATAAAGATCAACCTGTGGTTTGATGGTATTCTTTGTAGCACCATAGTTTTGATTCAACCATGCCATATCAATTTCAATATCGAAGTGTCCGATGTTACAAACGATCGCTTTGTCTTTCATCAGTTTGAAATGCTCACCAGTGATAAGATCACGACAACCGCTAGCCGTAACAATGATATCAGCTTCTTTAACTGCGTCGATCATTTTCTTAACTTCAAAACCATCCATAGCAGCCTGTAGTGCGCAGATAGGATCGATCTCGGTAACGATCACACGGCAACCAGCACCCTGTAATGAAGCAGCAGAACCTTTACCAACATCACCATAACCACCTACAACTGCAACTTTACCAGCCATCATTACATCGGTAGCACGACGGATAGAATCAACCAATGATTCTTTGCAACCGTATTTATTATCAAATTTTGATTTTGTAACTGAATCATTCACATTGATCGCAGGGATAGGCAAAGTTCCTTTTTCCATGCGCTCATACAAGCGGTGTACACCTGTAGTTGTTTCTTCGCTCAAGCCCCTGATGTTTGCGATCAGTTCAGGGTATTTATCGAAAACAATATTGGTAAGATCACCGCCATCATCCAGGATCATGGTCAAAGGTTTGTCAGCCGCACCAAAGAACAAAGTTTGTTCAATGCACCAATCAGCTTCTTCCTGTGTTTGTCCTTTCCATGCATAAACTCCTATACCAGCAGCAGCAATAGCAGCAGCAGCCTGGTCCTGTGTAGAAAATATATTGCAACTGCTCCATTTAACTTCAGCGCCAAGGGCAGTAAGTGTTTCAATTAGTACGGCTGTCTGGATGGTCATGTGAAGACATCCTGCGATGCGAGCGCCTTTTAATGGCTGGCTTGCACCATATTCTTTCCTGATACTCATTAGGCCTGGCATTTCTGCTTCGGCTAACATGATTTCTTTACGGCCCCATGCTGCAAGGCTCATATCTTTCACCTTGTATGCAAGGCTGAAATCGATTGCTTTTTCTGTGATTGTTGACATGATTATTTGTTTTAGGATACAAATGTAGTTTTAATAGTATTAAACTCTATGTATAATTATAAATTTGGAATAAAGTTATATTTATTGTGTATTTTGTAGAATAAAATATTAGTTTGCTATGAAAAAGGCAGCCCAAAAAGAACAAACAACTATTACAGTTCCTGCGCTGGATAAAATGGACCTTGCGATATTAAAATTGCTACAGGAAAATGCACGTATGACTGTTAAGGAAATTTCTGCACAGATCCATTTAAGTACCACCCCGGTTCATGAAAGGATCAAGCGCCTGGAACAAAATGGGGTCATCAAACAATACGGTGCATTGGTAGATCATGCGAAAGTAAAGAAGGGATTAATGGTGATCTGTTATGTCAGCTTAAAGGAACACAGCAAGAATGCCGGTGTAAAATTCATCAAAACAATCAATACATTAAATGAAGTGATCGAATGCTACAATATTTCCGGTGAGTTTGATTTTATGTTGAAAGTAGTAGAAGAGAATATGGATAGCTATTATGATTTTCATGTGAATAGGTTAAGCCAGATAGAGAATGTGGGAAATGTGCAGAGTGTTTTTGTGATGGGGGTGATTAAACAAACGCATCAGCTGGTTTGGTAATTCTGAATTCTGAGTTCTGAATTCTGAATGGGTCTCAAAAAGTTGATGGGATTTATGATAAGTGTGAGGTTCAAATTTATATTGAGTCTTTGAATTGTTTAAACTCCATAATTCATAATTCATAATTCATCACATAGTCATTCATAAAATACCCGTTGCCAATATCAATATCTTCCTCTTTTGTGATCTTAAATCCGATCTTATTATAGAAATGCAGTGCTTTATTATGCCTGTTTACATTTAGCTCAAGGCTCTTAGCTCCGCCTTGTTTTATCTCATCCATAATATGGTTCAGTAAAAATTTGCCGGTGCCTTTGCCTTGTTGATCGGTAAGTACATAAAGTTTATGGAGGCGCCAGGTTGCTGGATCATTTTTTATTTTAGGTGAGTAAGATGCAAAGCCAACCGGGGTATTATCATCTGTTACAAGAATAAACTGGTGCTGGAGATTTTCAAACTGGTTGCTGAGGGCTTTGTTGCTATAGATCAGGTCAAGCATATAATTAAGCTGTTCCTGTGCAAGTATTTCTTTATAAGCATCGGGCCAGATCGCATGAGCAAGTTCCCGAATAATATCAATGTCTTTTATCCCGGCCTTTTTAATCTGCAGCATTGATTATCGGATGGTAATTTTTAAATTCGAAGCATACATTACTCTGCCCTGGGCATCTTTTGCAATTACATCAAAGAAGTAAAACTCTTCACCTGCTTTTACCTGTTCTTTAATAAGATTTACCCAGATGTTGGGTAAGGGAGATACTTTAAACCTGTCTGAAGAGATAGTGCTGGTAGGAGTTAGGTCGCCTGTTTTTTCATCTTCTGTTACCCCTTTTTTTCTATACAAAAACTGGTAAGAAGAAATAGCGTATTCAGTTTTTTTATCATCATATATTTTTAAAGGCATGCCAATGATCCTTACTGCTTCATCTGCTGTTACTGATACTGAATCTTTATAACTATCAAGAGCTGTTTGTAGCTTAGGGGCTTTAAATTTTTTGGTTGTGATAATTTCCGGCTTTTTGGCAGCAGGTTTATTTTGCGCATAAAGCAGCTGACTTGTAAACAGGATGGATATTGAAATACATAAGGTTTTGAATATATGCATGGCTTGGTAATATTAAAGAATAACGAATCTACAAAGGAAATATTTTGGAATGGCAATTTTAACAGTTGCAAGCCACTAATTTTTTAATCACGAATTTCAGAAAGGAATTACTCAAATTGCACGAAGGTTTTAAATTACAAGGGATTCAATTCGTGCAATTTGTATAATTCGTGGCAAAAAAATATTATAGAGCCGCCAAACTCTCTTCAATCACCCTGATCTTTGTTTCTGCATCCGCTTTTTTCTTTTGCTCCAATGCGATCACTTCAGGCTTGGCATTGCTGACAAACTTCTCGTTGCCTAATTTTTTTTCTACTGAAATAAGAAATCCTTTCAGATGGTTCAATTCTTTTTCGAGATCATCTTTTTGATTGCCTTTATTTATTGGTTGTTCTGTTTTTAAGTAGAATTTATCTTTGCCGATAACACAGGAAATGCTGTCAGCCACAGGGGCGTCTGTAAATGAAATTGATTTTGCATTTACTTGTTTCATCAGGATGTTCTCTATTTTGTTCAAAACATTTTCAACGTTATCGAGTGCAGTATTGCCAGCTCTGTCAATAAATAGTTCTATTGTTTCTTTTGGTTTTACCTGCTGCTTGTTCCTTACATCTCTTATTCCTGTAATAAGCTCTTTCAACAATTTGCCCTTTTCCAGGATCAGTGGATCAGTGGTAATCGACTGTCCAAACTGTTTCACACACAGATCATTGTTTCTTTTTTCCAGTAAGTGATATATCTCTTCTGTTACAAATGGCATGAAAGGATGCAACAATTGCATGAGCTCAGTAAAGAATTCAATTGTCTTGTTGTAAACAGCTGCATCAATTGGTTGTTCAAATCCTGGTTTCACCCATTCCAGGTACCAGCTGCAGAAATCATCCCATATCAAAGAATAAATTGTCTTCAGTGCTTCACTCAACCTGAATTGATCCATCATTGAACCAACTTCCGTTTTTACTTCATTCAATCTATTCTCAAACCATTCAACAGCAAAATTATCATCAATTTCAGAATCCTGATTGACCATTACTGCTTGCCGCCCTTCCCACATTTTTATAAGCTTCAGCGCATTCCACATTTTATTATTAAAATTCCTTCCCTGCTCCAATGCTGATTCATCAAATAAAATATCATTACCAGCTGGCGAAGCGATCATAATTCCAAAACGTGTTGCATCAGCGCCGTATTGATCGATCAATCCCAAAAGATCAGGTGAGTTGCCAAGGCTCTTACTCATTTTTCTTCCCTGCTTATCCCTTACAATACCAGTAAAGTAAACTGATTGAAAAGGTTTTTCATTCATGTATTCAAAGCCGGCCATGATCATACGAGCCACCCAAAAGAAAATAATTTCGGGAGCAGTTACCAATGTATCTGTAGGATAGTAATATTTGATCTCTTTGTTACCGGGATCAGAATATCCTTTAAAAACCTCGAATGGCCATAGCCATGAAGAGAACCAGGTGTCTAAGCAATCTTCGTCCTGTTTTAGTTGAGCATTGGATATTGAATATTGAACATTGAACATTTCTTTCGCTTCGGATTCAGTTTCGGCGACTACATAACGACCTTCTGAATCATACCATGCAGGAATGCGGTGCCCCCACCAAAGCTGGCGGCTGATGCACCAGTCTTTGATATTCTCCATCCAATGGCGGTAGAGGTTCCTGAATTTTGGCGGATAGAATTTTATCTCTTCATCCATTACAGCTTTTAATGCAGGATCTGAAAGTTTTTTCATGCTTACCCACCATTGCAAACTTAAACGCGGTTCTACAACTGCGTTAGTACGTTCGCTATAACCAACTTCACTTGTATAATCTTCTGTTTTTATTAAAAATCCTTTTTCTTCAAGTTCAACCGCAATTTTTTTCCTTGCTTCAAAACGATCCAGCCCGATGTAGATCTGTGCATCATTATTCAATGTGCCATCATCATTAAAAATATCAACTACTTCCAGGCCATGTTTTTGCCCGAGCTGGTTATCATTCATATCATGGGCAGGCGTAACTTTCAATGCACCTGTTCCAAATTCCATCGTAACATATTCATCAGTGATGATGGGGATACGCCTGTTTATCAATGGTACAAATGCAAATTTTCCATGCAGGTGTTTATAGCGTTCATCATTTGGATGTACAGCAATTGCTGTATCACCCATGATCGTTTCAGGCCTTACTGTAGCAATAACAATATACTCCTCGTTATTTCCGGTTCCAGATTCCCGATTGCCGCCTTCAACAGCGTACCTCAAATGATAAAGCTTCTGTTGTGTTTCCTTCCTTATCACTTCCTCATCACTCAAAGCAGTAAGTGCTTTCACATCCCAGTTGATCATTCTTTTTCCACGATAGATCACTCCTTTTTTATGCAGCTCAATAAAAACTTTTATTACTGAAGAATAATAATCTTTATCCATGGTGAATGTGGTCCTGTCCCAATCAAGGCTAAAACCAAGTTTCTTCAATTGCTGAAGAATGATGCCGCCATATTTTTCTTTCCATTCCCATGCATAACCTAAAAATTCATCTCTTGTTAAAGAAGATTTTGTAATGCCTCTTTCCCTAAGCATTGCTACAACTTTTGCTTCTGTAGCAATAGAAGCATGGTCGGTTCCCGGAACCCAGCATGCATTTTTGCCCTGCATTCTTGCACGACGGATCAGGATATCCTGTATGGTATTATTAAGGCAATGCCCCATATGTAATATACCTGTTACGTTAGGCGGAGGCATCACGATAGTGTAAGGCTCACGTTCATCGGGCACACTCTTAAAATATTTTTTATCAAGCCAATGCTGGTACCATTTATTCTCGATCGCCTGCGGCTCAAAATTCTTACTCAGTTCCATATGATAATTATCTGCTTTACAAGTGGGCGAAGGTACAAAATGGGGGGGGATTTTTTGTAGTTGTAAGCATGTTTTCACCGCTAAGATGCAAAGGCGCAAAGAAAACAAACCTTAGCGTCTTTGCGCCTTAGCGGTAATAATAAATATATTTCCTCCCAACTAAATTAGTTAGTAATTTGCCTTTCATTTTCAAATCTTCCAATCACCAAATCATCAAATTGCTTTGTACGCAATAGTTGACATAGAAACAACCGGCGGCCACGCAGCTGCGCATAGTATCACTGAAATTGCCATCCATGTTCATGATGGTACTCGTGTTACAAAGCATTTTAAAACTTTGATCAATCCTGAAAGGAAAATTCCCTTATACATCACTGCTTTAACCGGTATAACGAATGAAATGGTAGCGACGGCACCGCTTTTCGAAGAAGTTGCAGAAGAGATATATGAATTGCTTCACGATAATATATTCATCGCACACAGCGTGAATTTTGATTTCTCTTTTATAAAGCATCATTTAAAGATCAATAACTATGATCTGAATGTAAAAAAATTATGTACAGTAAGGCTTAGCCGAAAAGTATTCCCTGGTTTTCCTTCTTATAGTCTTGGAAATATTTGCCGCAATCTTGGTATCCGTATCGATGATCGTCACCGTGCAGACGGAGATGCAAAGGCTACGGTAGCATTGTTTGATAAGATATTAATAAATAATGGGCTGGTCTTTATTGATGCAATGCTGAAAAGATCCTCGGCAGAACAATGGATGCCTGAGAACCTGGATAAAAATCAAATTGAACAATTACCTTCTTCTCCCGGTGTTTATTATTTCCATAATGCAAAGGGGAAAATAATTTATGTTGGTAAAGCGATCAATTTAAAGAAACGCGTCAGCAGTCATTTTACACACAATGATGCTGAAAAGAAACGCCAGTATTTTTTAAGGCATGTTTGTAAGATCACGTATAAAGATTGCGCCAATGAACTGCAGGCGCTTATCCTTGAAAGCGCAGAGATAAAGAGGCTGTGGCCCAAATACAATTATAGCCAGAAACAACCTGCGCAGAAATATGGATTGTATTGTTTTGAAGACAATCGGGGTTACCTCCGTCTCGCTATCGATAAAAAGAAAAAAAACTTACCGGCACTTTATAATTTTAATTTATTGCATGAAGGCCTGGTGCTACTTAAAAAGATGGTGGATGAATTTGAGCTCAGCACCAAACTTTGCTATCTTGATAAAACTGCATTGACAAAAAAAGATATTGAATTCCTGGAATCTCCGCTGTATTATAATGGAAAAGTGAAAACTGCTTTGAATGCATTGGAAAATCAATTGCCCACTTTTGCGATCGTTGATGAAGGGATTAAAAAAGAAGAAAAACTATATCTTTTAATTGAACGTGGAAGTTTCTGGGGTATGGGTTATTTACCCGCTTCTCAAAAAGTAAAGAACTTATATGAGTTAAAAGAAAAGCTGGAACCTTATGCTGATAATGATTTTATCAGAAACAGCCTCTATTCCTTTGCTCTGGCAAACCCGGATAAGCGTTTAGCACTCACTTATTAAGTGTCGTTTATGTATGATGTATGATCTAAGATGTATAATGTGTGACATTTGTTGAAAAATCATAGATCATAGATCATACATCTTGCACTATTTTCGCCGTCCAAAAAATTACAATAAATGTTTGCTCAACCTATAGCACAAAAATTAAATATTAAAATATCACAGGTAGAAACTGTACTTCAATTGTTGGAAGGCGGCGCAACCATTCCTTTCATTGCTCGTTATCGCAAAGACATTACAGGTGCACTGGATGAAGTACAGGTTCAACAGATACAGGATGAAGACAAGGCGATGAAGGAATTTGCCGAACGGAAAACCTTCATCGAGAAAACAATTACCGAGCAGGGTAAAATGACAGAGGAATTACAAGCTAAAATAAACAACGCTCTTACCATCGCACAGCTTGAAGATATTTACCTCCCCTATAAACAAAAGCGAAAAACAAAAGCTGATACGGCAAGGGAAAATGGATTGGCACCATTGGCAGATATAATATTAGAACAGGGACAATCAGACCCAGCAATTGAAGCTTCAAAGTTTTTCAATGAAAAGATCACAACGATTGAACTGGCATTGCAAGGTGCCCGTGATATTATTGCAGAAAAAATAAATGAAGATATTGTTATAAGAGAAAAGCTCAGAAAATTATTTCAACAGGAAGCAACTATTAAAGCTGTATTAAATGAAGACAAAGAAGCTGAGGCTGCGAAGTATAAAGATTATTTTGATTTTTCCGAGCGAATAGCAACCATCCCTTCACACCGTACGCTTGCGATATTGCGTGGTTTTCTTGAAGGTTATTTGCGTGTTAATATTGAGCCATTGGAAGAAGTAGCACTGGAAATGATTGCGACAGTTTACATAAAAGGGATGAGCCCATGCAATGATCATATACATAAAGCAATAAAAGATAGTTACAGGAGGTTGTTGCAACCAAGCCTGGGTATTGAATTTCGTACTGCATTAAAAACTGCAGCTGATGAGGAGGCAATCAATGTGTTTTCAGAAAATCTTCGCCAGTTATTATTAAGTGCACCCCTGGGAAGCAAAAGAATTCTGGCGATCGATCCAGGGTATCGTACCGGTTGTAAAGTGGTATGCCTCGATGAGAAAGCAGAATTAGAAGTGAACACGCTCATTTATGTGCATGAAAAAAACAGGTTGGATGAAGCTGCTCATAAAATCAGGTCATTGGTTCACCAATACAATATTGAAGCTTTTGCTATTGGTGATGGCACTGCAGGAAGAGAAACAGAACAATTTATTAAAGGGTTGAACCTCGGCCTCCCTGTTTACCTTGTTAATGAGGATGGGGCCAGTATTTATTCTGCATCTGAGATAGCCCGGGAAGAATTTCCTGATCATGATATAACCGTAAGGGGTGCAGTGAGTATTGGCAGGAGATTAATGGATCCGCTTGCAGAACTGGTGAAGATCGATCCTAAAAGCATTGGTGTTGGCCAGTATCAGCATGATGTAAATCAATCACGCCTCAGGGATAGGCTAGACCAAACCGTTATGAGCTGTGTGAACAGTGTGGGAGTGAATGTAAACACGGCAAGTAAACAGCTGTTGCGTTATGTCAGTGGGATCAGTTCTGTAGTGGCAGATAATATTGTCAGTTACCGCAGCCAGGCTGGAAAATTTAAGAACCGCAAGGAGCTATTAAAAGTATCAAGGTTGGGAGATAAGGCATACGAGCAATGTGCAGGATTTTTGCGTATTGTTGACGGTGAAGATATGTTAGATGCAAGCGCTGTTCATCCTGAAGCTTATTCATTGGTTGAATCTATGGCCAATGACCTTAATATTCCTGTGCACGAATTGATCGGTAATGAAAAAGTATTAAAGGAAATTGTTGTAAAAAAATATGTAAATGCTTCCTTTGGTGAGCATACTATTAACGATATTATAAAAGAGTTAAAAAAACCGGGACTTGATCCCCGCAGTTCTGCCCAGTTATTTGAATTCGCACAAATATATTCCATCGAAGATGTGAAAGCAGGAATGGAAGTACCTGGCATCGTAACTAATCTCACAAGATTTGGAGCCTTTGTAGATATTGGTGTGAAGCAGGATGGATTAGTGCATGTTTCAGAGATCGCACATAAATATATACAGGACCCCGGTGAAGTACTAAAACTTAACCAACATGTGAAAGTAAAAGTGACAGAGGTGGATATCCCAAGAAAACGAATTGCTTTGTCAATAAAACAAACTGAAACATTGCCGCTGCGCAATCAACGGCCACAGAATAAATTTACTGCTGCAAAAAAAGAAACTACAGAAACGATGGTTGATGCATTAACGGCTTTGAAGCAGAAATTTGGGAAATAGGTTGAATGTATGATCTATGATGTGTTTGATCCTCGAAATCGATTATGGGTTTGTGTTTTTCAATGTTGAACATTGAATATTGTATGTTGAATATTGAACATTTCCATGAATGCTACTAAGAACCCATAATATAAAATGTAAAAAAGAATTAAAAAGAGAAAAGATTAAGCCAGCACTTCCAATGTGGCTCCAATTGCTCTTTCCGTTATCGCATCGCATTGCGGCTTCAATGTTTCATAGGAGCCATTCTTCACAGCATATTTCCCCTTGGTATGAATAAGGAACGCACATTGTTCGGCTTGTTCCTGGCTGTGTTTGCAAATCTGTATAAGTGTCTCTATCACCCATTCAAAAGTATTCACTTCATCATTCCATACAACGAGGCTATATGGATGTTCTTCCATAACCAGTGTATCCTGGTCTTCATCAGGCTTTAGCGAGGGATTGTATGATTGATATATTGGCATACTTGTAATGCGAAAATAATAAAAAATAGGATTTTAAAAAAGAAGTTAATTAAAAAGATGGTATTCCAGGTATTCAATATGAAATGTACTGAACCTTATCGGCATACACATCCCATTAAGAATCATCCATGCACATCGCCAATAATTTCCTCATATAATCCAATCCTTTTTTATTTGCAAACCTAATATTGCGTTGGGGTACTTCATCAATATCGAGGTAACTGTCAACTGCTTTGCTTACACTTTCTTCTCTTAAAATATGTAGCATCGGGTAGGGGGAACGATTGGTATAATTGGCCGGGTCTTCATTGTTGCTTCCAGCAAATAAATAGTTTGGATGAAAACTGGCAACCTGGTAAATACCTTCATATTTTTCTTTTGCAAGAAATGATTCAGCCATATCTATTAAGCTGAGATAAGAATTGAATGAATCAAAATTGTTTGGAAGTATGAGCAAAGAAGTTTCTGTTTCTTTATCCGTATCCAATTGATAAAACATGGCCGACAATGATCTTAATACAGTAGCATTGTTTGCATTTGCCAATACTTCATAATGAATAGAACCACGTTTTAATTCTCTTGCAGCAAACGGGCAAAAGCCGCAACCTACTACTACATCCGTGATCCATTTTTTTGTTTGTATTATAATCGTTTCGTTATCGGGGATATTCATCTTTCAATTTAATTAATAAATATAATAATGAACACTTCATTTTAACCAGAGAGGACACGGAGTTGTTTTCACGGAGTTTCACAGAGTTGCCACTAAGACTCAAAGCAACACAAAGTATAATTTCTTTGTGCATCTTAGTGCCCTGGAGTCTTTGTGACAAAAAAAACTCTTGATGTAACAAAGCGCCCATACAAAAGATGAGCGCTTCGTTTTACAAGGGTCAAAAATTATCAATTATCCATTATCAATTGTCAATTGAGTTTAGAATTTCAAAAGTTTGATCGTCTTCACCTCATTCCCCTGCTTCACTTCCATAATATAAGCTCCCGCTTTCAGGTCAGCGCCGGTATTGATTAATTCACTGTCGTTTGCATTGAACTGTTTTAATACCCGTCCTTCCATATCCATGACACGAACCTTTATTAATTCAAGGGATGATGTTGATATCCTTAATTTAAAATCACTTGTCGTGGGATTAGGAAAAACTTTCACTTCCATTTCCCCTGTATTTATTACAACTACATTTTTCTTAGACTGCTCCACAACGTTATTGTTTGTTTTAGCAGCTGCAATACGTGCAGTAGCGCATGCCGGAATTTTAGCTGATGTTGAACGAATAGTACTTGCATCACAGTTATTGAAAGCCTGGGCTGTTACCATTCCATCGATGGGGGTAGAAGGATAGGAGACAGCAATGCTTGTTGTTCCTTGTCCCGATAAGATCATTGCTCCATCAGCAGTTGGTACTGTCCACACAACCGAAGTCGCATTGGCAGGCATACTTGCCAATGTGTAAGTATATACTCTTCCACCTGCATCTTCACAGAAACCCGTTTGCATTACATCTATCACACTGGGTGTAGCAGCATTCAGTTTAAGAATTGACAATGATCGTGGACTGCTTGTTCCACAGCCATTGGTAGCGGTAACAGAGATCGTTCCAGAACTAAAGCCTGCAGGATATTTTACCGTGATGGTATAATCATTAGCTCCGCTGCCATTTGGATGTGTAACGATGGCTCCTGCCGGTGCAGTCCATGTGTATGAAGTTGCACCTGTTACCGGTACAACTGAATACGTTGCCACGGCGCCGCTAGGTAAAATATAAGGACATGAATTAACAGGACCGCTGATCAATCCCGGCGTAGAAGCATGTGCATAACCGATCGTTAATGACCTTGTTCCGCTTGTTCCGCAATTATTCAATGCAGTTGCTGAAACAGTTCCTCCTGTAAATGAAGGAAGGAATGTGAGCCTGATAATGGTATCATTCACACCTGTTCCATTCGGATGCGTAACACTGGTACCGGCAGGTATTGTCCAGTTATACTCCGTTGCAGCGGGCACAGCAGGAATGCTGTATGTTGCAGTTGTTGCTGTCCCGATCAGTTCGCAAACACTTGTTGGTCCGCTGATTGGAGAAGGGGTAACTGGCCCAAGTGTAAATGTGCTGAATATCGTTTGCAGACTGCTGCCACATGCTGAACCTGCGCTCACCCTGAATTGCTTATTGCTTTGTACAGGAAATCCACTGGCATACACAACCGTTAGGTTGGCGGTTCCCTGTCCTGACAAGATCGAAACATTCGATGGCGGAATGGTCCATGTATAACTGGTTGCACCAACTGCTGATGCTGTATAAGTAATTTGTGTTCCTGTTCCTGTATAAGGGCAAACATTGGTAAATCCTGTTGTTGTTGGTGCAGCCGGAATGATTGGCTGCGGATCAACTGTAACAGTTGTTGTTTGTGCAGCAACACAACCTGCATTGCTTTGTACTGATAAAGTATAAGTGCCCGGGTTAACAGTTGCAAATGATGGATTGCTTTGATAAACGCCACCAATGCTGTATGTACAATCTTCGCCCAAAGGTGCAGTAACATTGATGGTTCCTGTTGCAAGGCTGCATGTTGGTTGTATTACTGTTGCTGTAGGTGTTGAAGGTAATGGATTAACTGTAATGGTTATGCTTGCACAATTACCTGTTGTTACACAAGCTCCTTCTCCTCTCACATAATAAGTAGTAGTTACTGCTGGGCTTACATTGATAGATACACCTGTGCCAACGAGCGTTCCTCCGCAACTACCGCTATACCATTTCCAGGCAGTTGCATTGTTCAATACACCACTTGCAATGCTGAGTGTACTGCTTTGTGAATTACAAATGCTGGTTGAAGATGCATTGATCGTTGGTATAGTCGGTGCAACACAGGATGTTGTACATTCTTTGTTTATTCTGACAATATAATTTGCTGCTATACCTGAATAGATAGTAAAACTGCCAGCCAAAATAATTTTATTATCCGGCTGAACCAGCATTGCATTAACGGTATTGCTCGGAGTTGGCAATAATCCATTGTCCATCGTACCATCGGCATTTAACCTGGCTACTCTTGAAGCGTTGTTAGCATTGAAATTTGTAAACGCACCTCCAGCAATTATCTTGTTATCGGGCTGGAGTATTACTTTACTGACCGTTGAATTGAAACCTGAACCGGTTGTAAAGCTATTATCAATTGTTCCATCCGTATTGAGTCGTATAATACGATTAGCCGCATCTGAATTATAAGCAGTAAAAGCACCGCCAACAATTATTTTATTATCAGGTTGTATAACAAGTGTAGTTCCGGTATTATTCAACCCGGTTCCTGAATTGAAAGTTCCATCAATAGTTCCATCAGCATTTAGTCTTGCAATACGGCCCAGTGTGGTGCCATTGTAAGAAGTAAAAGTTCCGGCAATAATTATTTTACCATCAGCCTGTACCGCAAGGGCACCCGCGTTAAATCCATTGGGCCCTGTCCCCGGTGTAAAGCTATTATCCATGGAACCATCGGTATTGATCCGTACAATACGGTTAGCAGCAGTTCCCTTATAGGTAGTGAAGAGCCCCGCTGCCAATAGCTTACCATCAGCCTGCAAGGCCATGGCAATAACATTGCTATTAAAGCCTGAACCTACTGCAAATGTATTATCTATAGTTCCATTTGAGTTTAGCCGTACAATACGATTAACAACTGTACCATTATAAATGAGAAACGCACCCGCTATAATTATTTTACCGTCTGGCTGAAGTGCTATTGCATTAATATTACTGATTGCACCACTTGTTGTGGTGAATGTATTATCACGCGTTCCATTAGTATTTAACCTGGCAAGGCGGCCAACTGTTGTACCATTATAAGAAGTAAAACTTCCGCCAATAATTATTTTGCCATCAGCTTGCCTGGCCATAACAGTTATACCGCTTGCACCGCTTCCTGTAACAAAAGTGGGATCAATAGACGCCCCTGGTACTGCATTTGGGTCATTGTCATCACAATCGTTTCCACCTGATACTGTTGTAGTATAACCGCTTCCCGGGCTATTATCCTGGCATATTCCTGATCCTACATAATAACCATCTCCGTCAGCATCAAGATACCAAAGCGGTGTAACATTGATTTGAATGTTTGAGCAGACGCCGGGAGATGTGCAAGGCCCTTCTCCTCTTACATAATAAGTGGTGGTTGCGGATGGTGAAACAGTAACGGAGGTTCCGGTTCCAACTAAAGTGCCACCGGCGGAAGAACCGCATCCACCTGCATACCAATTCCAGTTTGTAGCATTATTCAATGTTCCGGAAACTACACTCAGTGTGGTTGATGTTAAATTGCATATCGTGGTTGATGCTGCCTGCACTGTTGGTTGTGTGGCAGTTGTTGTGGGAAAGGGAGTTGTTGAACAGCTGAAATTGAAGCTGTGAAAATTCTGCCAGTTAGTCACTGTAGAATAAAGCTGGTAGCTGGTTACGGTTTCGCAGTGGTTGATATAACCAAAAAAACCTGACGTTGAAGATGAATTGAGCAGCAAGGTGGTGCTGCCTACAGTTACATAAAACGTATTATAACCTCCCGATGAAGTAGCGCTTGCCTGCCAATCGAAACCAATACCTATTGATGCAGGAATGGTAACTTTTGCCTTTGGCGCCCCGCTACCGGTGCCACTTAAATAAAGTTCCGGCGTAGCAGATGAATTCAGGATCTGTATAGCTTGTCCGCCCCCGCAGCCAGATACTGAACTGAAAACATGTGTGCCGGCAGTTGCTGTTCCGCTGCACAGATCCACAAAGGAAGGAGTACTGGTAAAATTAGCGTTGGTTGTGGGTAAAGCTGCCAATGCATTTTCCCAGGCAGTCCTGTCTGTATACGTGGTAACCTGTGCTTTCAGGTTATTTGCAAACAGCCATGTCATCATCATTACAAACAAAATTCTTAAAAGGAAATTTGAAGCGCTCATTGTTTTGGTTTTATTGGTTGAGTGTATTTTTTAAAAGAGAACAAAATGTTTTTTACAGTTATCACATTTAAAGCGATCGGGTTTTATTCTTCCGAGTGATATGATTGATATCATTCTGTCACCGATCAGTTTTTTATTTTGTTGTTTTAAGTTTCCGCCGCATGCCTTACAGTTAATGCCGATGACCGTTTTCCTGATGATGATCTTATCGAGGTTTAATATGGGCATAGCATTGATTTCGGGTATAAAAATGCAATGACAATGAAGAGGGGCAAAAGATATGTGACAGGTGAGGAGAAGGCTGTGACGAAATGAGGGAATATAGTGACGAATTTTTTGAACCACAGGGTTAAAGGAGTTAGGCACAGAGTTTCACGGAGTTTTGCCACGAAGACACGAAGGCGCTAAGGAACACGAAGCGTATTTCTTTGTGCATCTTTCAGTCTTTGTGCCTTTGTGACTCTCTGTGAAACTCTGTAAAAAAACTCCGTGCCCTCTGTGGTTAACTTACTCGCTTATTCCCAACAAAGAATATAGCTCTTTACGATAAGTATTACTCACAGGAATTTTAAATCCATAGGCAGCCACTTCCGTAGGGTCAATTTTTTCAATCAATCCAAACTGAACGGCAAAGCTGCGGTGTGTACGGGTAAATTTTTGAGAAGGTAGTTGTGAAAGAAAATCATTGAATGTAGATCGAACGATTGCATTCTTTTTATCCGTAGTAAAAACCTTTACATAATTTTCCTGGCTTTCGATGTATACGATATCATCAAACATGATCTTTATAAAGCGGTGACTGTCGCGGATAAAAATAAAATCCTTTTGTTTTGATGAAACAGTTTTTTCTGTTCCGGTATTTTTTAACTGGCTGTAATTATTAAAAGCAATTTCAATGGAAGTATACAATTCATCTTTTGTGAAAGGTTTTACAAGATAAGCAAGCGGTTTTACTTCTTTTGCCCGTTGAATACTTGCTGCATCGCTGTTGGCGGTGAGAAAAATAAAGGGTAGTTCGAATTTTTCATTTACATAGGAGGCGATATCGATACCATCTTTTTTTCCGTCGATGTTGATATCGAGTAATAGCATGTCTGGCTTTTCAGCATGGATCATATCGATGGCATCATCAAAATTTGTGACGGGCTCGCAAATGTTGTAGCCAATATTTGTAAGTATTGTTTTGATCTTCTCTGCGATGAGGAGTTCATCTTCTACAATGCCGATTTTTATTGTTGAGTTCATGTTTTTTTATTTTACCGCAAAGGCAAGGCGCTAAGACGCAAAGTTTTTCTTAGCGCCTTAGCGGTTATTGTATTTTAAATGGCATTTCAAACACCGCACCATTATCATTATAATATTTCACAACCCCACCAAGTTGTTTCGTCAATAGTTTAATTACTTTAATGCCGAATGATGTTGATTTGCTGAGGTCAAAGCCTTCGGGCATTCCGGGGCCGTTATCACGATAGATCAATACATGGTTTGAAGGTTGAAGGTTTAAGTTTATTGTAATGTTGTTGATTTTTTCTTTGCTTACAGCGTATTTAAATGAGTTGGTTAAAAGTTCATTCAGTATCAATCCAAGCGGAACTGCAGTATCAATACCAAGATGTGTTTCAGGTGCATTTATTTTCAATTCAACTTTTATTCCCGGTTTTATAAAAACAGCTGATACTTGTTTATAAAGATCCGAAATAAACCCTGTGATCTCAATAGATGCAATATCATCACTCCTGTACAATTTATGATGAACGAGTGCAATACTCTGAACACGGTTCTGGGCTTCTGCAATGGCAGCTTTTGCTTTTACATCTTCAATGCCATCACTTTGCAATTCAAGCAAACTGCTGATCACTTCAAGATTGTTTTTTACACGGTGGTGTATTTCTTTCAACAACACTTCTTTTTCATCGAGTGATCTTTTTAATTGTTCCGTACGCTCACTCACTGTTTTTTCCAATGCCATTTTTGTTCTTACCAATTGTTTGGTACGATAACGGAAGAAATAAATAATGACTGATACTAATAATATAACAACAAGCGTAATAAACCACCATTGTAAATAAAATGGTTTTAATACATGAATAGGTATGCTCAATTCATTTTTGCTCCATTGCCCGTCTTGTGTTTGCCCTTTTACGTGCAAGGTGAAAGTCCCGTATGGTAAACCACTTATACGAACAGAATTTTCATTGATATAATTCCAGTCCTTATCAATGCCTTCTATCCTGTATGCATAATTTTCTTTTCCATCTGCAAAATCCAGTAATTGAAATTCAAGATTGAATAACCTGTCTCCCGGCTGCAATACAATTTTGTTCTCAGCAATTAAGATTGCTGTTCTTTCGATCATCTTGTTATCTGCTTCAGAAAACTGGTTGAATGCAATGATGCGCAAAGCTGGATTAGCTACTGAAGTATCCGTAGCAAGATCTTTTGGATAAAATGCATTTACGCCATTCAATCCTCCAAAAAACAATCTTCCGTCAGCGGCCTTAAAAGAAGAACCTCGGTTAAATTCGTTATGAGAAATACCATTGGTAATATTATACGTATTCGTTTTAAAATCGACAGTATTAAAACGAACCAATCCATTATCTGTACTGATCCAGAGATTACCATATTCATCAGCTTCCATCCTGTACAAAATATCCGATGGCAAACCTGCGGTGGTATTAAATTGCCTGAAATCGTTTTTTATTTTATCCCATCTAAACAATCCCTCACCATTTGTGGCAAACCAAACGATGCCGTTACTATCTTCATATGCATCAAGCAACAAATCGAATGGAAGTTTGTTTGATGTTGTAGTAGAAATTTGTTTACCCCAATAGCCTGTGACAGTAGTTGCGTCTGCATCTAACAGGTACAATCCATTTTGTGCAACGGCCCACACCGATTTATCTTTTCTGTGTATAAAGCGATATACAAAATTTGCTTTTGGAATTTTTGTTTCAGCATAACTAATTGAATAAGCCTTTGCGGTTATTACATCGTATACATACATATTATTGGCACAACCAAGTAACAATTTACCTGTCGACAGTGAATCGATTGCCCATATATCATCTGTAACGAGGCTATCCAATAAACGGGAAAGTTCATTTGTGTTTTCATTGTATCTATACAATCTCCTGGTACCAATGAAAATTGAATTATTAAATCGCGTTAAGCCATATAAAATTCCTCCGTCGGTTGAGGTAAAAATATTTTTGTTTTGCCGGGTACTGTAAGTTTTGTTCCAGCAATTGGCATAAACGTTTGTTGCAGCATAAATTCCCCTTACCTGGTTTTCACTACTATCATTTAAAATGGCTTTACTGAAATAATGCCTGAACGGATTTCTTTCGATTTTTAGTTTAATCAACCCATTGGCGGTACATACCCAGATATTGTTTTGCCTGTCTTTAAAAAAGCTATAGAATCCTGTTCCGGATGAAATGTTCATTTCCCGTGGCGGCAATAGCTTGTACCAATTTGAATAATCGTATAAAAATAATCCGTCAACAGAAGTGTATCCCATAAGATCATCTTCTTTGTGTTGCCAGAATATATCGCCGCCTTCTTTTGAAAAAGGTGGAATGAATGAGCGGGCTTCATCATGGATTGTTCCATCACCAGATAATTTTTTTACCTTATTAGGTGTTTTAAGAAGGACCTGGTTATCTGGTGTTATTCCAAATATGTTTAGTGAATCATAAATTGCAAATAAACCCTGTGCTGTATATGCGTAGACAGGCCCGGGAATTCCTATAAAAAGTGCAGCATAATCATTCCGGAAAAAGCAACTGGAGCCAGTGGTAGTATGATAACCACCTTTTGCCGATAATAATGTTTCGGGGTTATCGCTGATGCTATTCCATTTTTGCATTTCACATTTCAATTCAAATTTTCCATTGTGAAATTTCCAGAATTGAAATGGATTTGAAACAAGAAAACATAGATCATCTCCGTCATTATCTACCCAATAAACTGATCTTTCATCAAAAGGAAGATTGGGATAGATTGTTTTAAGTGAATTGATCTTGTTTGTCTGCAGGTCCATTACTTCTATCTTCATTACACTACCTGCAAAACCCGGATGTTCGTATGCAATAAAAAGATGGTTGTTATTATCTTTTGCTAAATGGTATACGCGGTTCTCGGCTAATCCATCTTTCTGTTTCGTAAAGAGTTTGAAATTCTTTCCATCATACCTGTTCAACCCATTGCGTGTTCCAAACCAAAGAAAGCCATCATTGTCCTGCAAACCGCAAAACACTTCTCGTGAAGCAAGGCCGTCTTCTACAGAAAGAAAATGTTTGGTGATGATATAATCCTGCTGCTGCGCATGAGAGATATGTACAGCAAACAAAAAAAAAGCAATGAGCGTAGTTAGTTTGAAAGAAGAAGGCATCAACACAATATAGTAAAGAAAATATTATCTCGTTCTAGGTAGCACTGATGGGTAGTGGCTTAGTTTGAAATTTTTTTCAGCGAAGAACAAGCGATATCGGAGTTGTCGCAGAGGGTCTCTGCGAAGCCTCCATTATCTTAGCTTCTCAGCGGTTAATAGAAAGTTTTATGTAAGTGATCTGATATAAAGTTCTTCCACTTTTTTTCTTGCCCAGGGTGTTTTTCGTAAAAATTTCAGTGAGGAATTGATGCTGCAATCATGCAGAAAGCAATTGATTCTTATCATACGACCGAGATCTTCCCAGCCAAAATGATGCACCAGTTCAGTGAGTATCATTTCAAGTGTTTTGCCATGAAGAGGATCATTTGACTGCATTAAAATTATTTCAATAAAGATAGGTTCTATGAATGATTAAATGTTGTAGTGGTCTGGTTGCATAGAATGCTTTGAGCAGTTGAAAACAAAGGGAGGTTTGTTGCAGGTTGAAAAAATAAATAATTGATCCTTTTTTATTCCTAAAATATTTTGCAGAATATATTTAACCCTTATCTTTGCCGTCCGAATTTCAAAGGGAGTTTAGCTCAGTTGGTTTAGAGCATCTGCCTTACAAGCAGAGGGTCGGCGGTTCGACCCCGTCAACTCCCACTCAAGCCTCATCATAATCGATGAGGCTTTTTTGTGGCCCCAATTAAAAGGTTTAGATGTTTAAGTTACCCGGCCAATTTTCGGGAGGGATATTGGCTAATCCTGTCAATAACCACCTGTCCTGGACCAAAAGATCGTCCATATTTCCTGTATTTATTTATTTACTATTGGCCTGATTTTTTACCGATCCGGTGCCCCAGGCCGATTTTACCTGACTTACCCCTTCTGCTATCCGAGAAACAAAATTGAGCATTCTGAGATACTATATACTACAGTTTTAGAAAGTAATGGATGGTTTTTGATACAGGGATTTATTCGGGTATTTAATTTTATATAAATTATATAATTAACTGATTTTTAAATTATAATGTAATTTTAAATAAGCTGCAAAAGGCCTTTTTTTAAATTAGTTCTATAAATGCTTGCATATCCGGATTATTTTGTCAATATTTGTATTGTAGTAATGATACTACACTCTCTGATCCCCCATCTTAAGAAAAATTCCCATAATCTTTATCTTTAGTGAAATGCCCTGAGTAGGCATCATCCCTAAATTGTTTGCCCGCACAGTAGCATTAGTCCACTGACTTTCTTGCTTCGGCTTTAAGTTTTGATTATCCTCGATAGCCCTCACACATAGAATTTAAATCTAATTAACTCAACGCTAATTATTTAAATTTTAGGATATGAAAACAAATTTTACAAAAAGCCAGGTTTCAAAAAACATCTTCACTGCTATCGTTTTCTCTTTTGTGATCTCATTTGCTTTTGCAGGTGTAATTATTACCACTTCAGGTAACAATAATGAAATTAATGCTGATAAAGCTGCAAATGCAGTTCTGCCTGCATTTACCCAGATTGCTGATATCATGATTACTGAAAAGAAAGCAAACGATTTTGCAAATTCATTTGGTAAATCTAAAACCCTTGTACTTACTGCGCCATCAGGTTGGACCTTTAAACCTAATTGTGGAGCTATCATGGCTACTAATGCAAAGGATCTAGCAGCTGTTTCAATAAATGTTTCATGGACAACGATCACGATAAATTTTACTGTAAATGCGATCACTAATATGGATGCTATTACCATCACCGGAATACAGGTACAGGCAACTGATGGAGCTCATTTAGGTTGTGATTTCAACATCTATAGGTCTGCAAATAATCCAGGCACAGCTTCTGTAAATGGGATAATAACAACAAGTGATATTTATGGTTCAGGTGGAACATCTTTCGCAGGATTAACACAAACAAGTGGGGTAGCTACCAAGCTTGTGTTTGCAGCCAAACCGGTTTGTTCTGCAGCCGGAACAATTTTCGAACAGCAACCGGTTGTTGTTAGCCAGGACCAATTTGGAAATCCAACAACTAATGGCTTGGGAGTTACACAAAATGTAACAGTAAAACTTTCTTCTGGTACTGGTGCTTTAATTGGAACTACAACTATGAACATTGGAACTTCAGGCGGAAATGGAGTTGCTGTATTTACTGACCTGCAGGTAAATGCATGTGGTGATAAAAAGTTGATCGCTACATCAGGATCACTAAGTTTTGCGATCACAAATCAATTCTCAGTTAAAGAAGAAGAATCATCAACCAAGATCTCAACCAGTGATGATGAGGATTATAATCCAGATTGGATGGCTGGTTCAAACATTAAAGCAATCCCGGTTATTTAATAACCCCAATCAAGCCCTAATTTCCCTGACATATACACGAATCAACAAGCACCGAAAGGTGCTTTTTTTGTTTTGAATTAGTCCCTTAAACTGTCAAGGGATAAAATAAGCACCCGAAAATCATACTTTTTTTGATTATAGTTTATTGGAACTGAATGATTTAATAAGATTCTAATGGTTATCTGTAAAAATAATATTTTATTGATTATTAACTGATTGTAAACATTAATTAAAATTAAAATAACCACTCATTAACTTATTTGGGAGTTTTTCCAATTAATTGTATAATATTTTAATAACGAGGACGTTTTATAAGGTTAGTAAACTTACACCAATATCCTAAACAATTATGAAAACTCATTTACTAACGCGTTTATTGACCGGGATCAGTAAATCTTTTACCCCTAATAAAAGATCCGGAAACAATACTCAGGCTAACGGAACTTCTCACAAATTAAATTTCTTAATTTTTCTTCTGGCCATAATTCTTCTTGTACTTGGCCAGAAAGGTTATTCCCAAACAAATACCTGGAACGGGGGCGGCGGTAATAACTGGAGCAGTCCTACACGTTGGTCACAGGGGCATATCCCAACGGCCGCAGAGGATGTAGTTGTTCCTAATAACAAAACCCTGAACATTGATATGGCCGGGGTATGTAACAGCTTTACTATTCAAGGTGGTAATAGTGCAAATACAGTAACTATAACTTCCAGTACGAATAGCCTGACAGTTACAGGTGCTATTTCCATTGGTGCGGGTACGGGTAATAATGATGATAAGATTTTAGCAGTTGGCGCAGGTACACTCACTGCTGCTTCTATAAGCATTGCTGAAACTGGCGGTGATAACAGAACATCAGGCGTATCACTTAGTACCGGTACAATAAACGTTAGTGGAGATATTACCATGGATGGTAGTTCGATAAGAAACACTTTTACCGTTACGGGTAACGGTGTTTTGAATTTCGGTGGTAATTTCCTTGGTATAAATGGGGGTATATTTTCACCCGGCACAGGTACGGTAAATATGAACGGCGCTACAGCGCAAACAATGTCCGGCCTTAATACCGTTTCTTTTTATAATCTTAATATCAATAAAACAGCTGTAGGAAATACTGTTACATCTACAACAAATGTTTGCAGCATTGCAAATAATCTTACGGTAACACAGGGTACGCTCGATTTCCAGGTTGCAAATGCATATACAATTGGCGGCTCGGTAATATTAACCGCAGGAACATTTAATGCAGATCTGTCCACTAATATAAATGTGGCTGGTACCTGGACAAATAACGGTGGAACTTTTACAGCCTCTACCGGAAGGGTAACTTTTAATGGGACTTTGGCACAAACCATTAACGGATCTACAGCAACTACTTTTAATAATGTTACCATTAATAACAGTAATGGAGTTACACTTAGTAGTGTAGATATGACGATCTCAGGTGCTGCTGCAGCCCTTACATTTTCAAATGGAAAGATCACAACCGGCTCAAACAAAGTATCGCTTGGTTCTTCTGCTACCATCTCAGGTGCGGGAACTGGCAAGTATATATATGGAAACCTTCAAATGGGTGTTGCTATCGGTTCGCCGACAAGGGTTTTTGAGATAGGTGACGCTGCTGTTTATGCACCTTTATCTGTAGTATTTAATAGTGTTACTGTAGCAGGTAACGCAAATGCATATACAATTGGTACTGAGCATCCTAATATCCTTACTTCAACAATTGATGAAAGCAAAAGTGTGAACCGTTACTGGTCTATGTCGAACAGCGGAATTTCATTGACCAATTATACGGCTACCTTCAACTGGGTAGCCGGCGATGTTGATGCAGGTGCAACTACTGCAAACTTTATTATTGGCAGGCGTACCAGTTCATGGGCATACCCTTCAATGGGAGCCAGAAACCCTACAAACTGTACAACAACTTTGAGTTCATTCGGGACCTATGCCTGTGGGGAAGGTGGAGCTGCAATTCCTTCAATTACTACTCAACCGACCGATCAGACAGCATGTAGCGGAACAAGTGTATCATATACTGCTATTGCCAATGATAAACCAACATCAACCGTAACCTGGCAGATCAGTACAAACAATGGTGCAAGCTTTTCAAACCTCACTATTGCCAGTCCGTACTCTGTTTCAACCAGTACGGTTTCGGGTGTTACAACTTCAACACTAACAATTAATCCTACATCTTCATCGATGGACGGTTATTCATACAGGGCGGTATTTACCAATTCAAGAGGTAGCGCAACATCTTTTGATGGATTATTAACCATCAATCTTTCTCCTACTGCTAATGCAGGTTCAGCATTAAGTCCGATCTGCGGAGGCGGTTCTTCGGCGCCACTAGGTGGTTCTGTAGGAGGTTCGGCAACAGGAGGAACATGGTCCACACCTGCAGGAGGTACTTTCTCTCCGAGTGCAACAACATTGAATGCTACCTGGACACCTCCGGGAGGTTATTCAGGAACAGCTACGCTGACGCTTACCACGAGTGGTGGATCATGCGGTTCTGTCACAGCTTCAAAAACACAAGTTGTTTCTGCCGGTGCCGGAGCAATAACAATTACACCAGCCAGTGCATCAATATGTGTTAATGCAATCCAGTCTTTGGCTGCTTCAAATACTGAAACATCAACTTTTTCATCTGGTACAGTGAACGTATCAATACCGGATGTTCTACCTACAGGTGCTACCAATACAATAGCTGTTTCAGGTATTCCAACTGGTGCTGTCGTTACCGGTTTAAGTGTAACGATAAATGTTACGCATACAAAGGACCAGGATCTTATAATGAACCTGAGGGCACCCAACGGAAGCATACTCAACCTTATTAATACAAGGGGTGGAAGCGGAAGCAATTTTACCAATACGGTTATCAATAGTACCAGTTCAACCTCAATTACTGGTGGGGCTCCATTTACCGGTACATTTAAGCCCGATGCTACTAATGGAGTTGGAGCAGTAGGGCAGACTTCGAATGTTACTGCTTTCTCTTCTTTATATAGTACAGCAAACGGTAATTGGGTTTTCAGTGCAGTTGATGGGGCATTGTTCAATACAGGAACGATCAATTCATGGACCCTAGCAATAACTTATGTTGACCCGATCACATGGTCTCCTGTTACATACCTATATACAAATGCAGCGGCAACAACTGCCTATACAGCCGGAACTGTTGCTTCAACTGTATATGCAAAGCCCACAACCCAGGGAACGTATACATATACTGCCACGGCAACGAATAGTGGCGGTTGTACAAGCACACAAACTGTTGCAGTTACTGCCGGACCGGTAGTTACTGTTACACCCGATTATTGTTATGGTAGTGGATATATTCAACTTACTGCTACCTCGTCACCAGCCGCTACAAGCTGGTTATGGAGTACCGGTGCCACAACCTCAAGTATCCTTGTAAACCTTGCGGGTAATTATACAGTTACCGCTACAACAGGCGGGGGATGCGTTTCATCTGTTACAGCACCCATTGCACAGGAACTGGTAACAAACGGCGATTTCTCTTCTGGAAACACGGGCTTTACTTCTGCTTATGGAGCAGTTGCTTATACTTCAGGCTGTATGTACCCTGAAGCAATATATACAGTAGGGCCAACACCCAATTTTACACATAGCTATTTCTTTGGTAAGGATCATACTACCGGTTCAGGAAATTTAATGATCGTGAATGGTAGTGGATCGCCGGTATCTGTATGGCAGGAAACAATTGCAGTACAACCCAACACAACATATTATTTTTCTGCATGGGCAATGAGTCTGAACGATGCTTCACCGTTTGCTCAATTACAATTCGACATCAACGGATCTGGTATCGGTACTACGGCTGTATTGCCGGCTGGTCCTAATAGTACCAGTGCACCATTTAGCTGGGTTCAGTTTTATGGGTCATGGACATCAGGAGCAGGAGTAACATCGGCTACTGTAAGTATTAAAGACCTTCAAACAGCATTGGGTGGAAATGACTTTGGGCTTGATGATATCTCATTCGGTACACTGGCAACATTTGTTAGTCTTTCATCTGCAAGCGGCACAGATGCACAAACAGTCTGTGCAAATTCTGCGATATCCAATATTACCTATTCGGTTGGTAGTGGTTCTGGCGGACCTGCTGTAAGTGGTTTGCCGGCAGGAGTAAGTTATACATTTACAGGTACGACTTTAACGATAAGTGGTACGCCCACTACAGCCGGAACATATACTTATACTGTAACAACCAGTTCATGTAACCCTGTTACAAAAACAGGTACTATTACAGTAACAAGTGAAACAATTAGTCTTAGCTCTGCAGTCGGAACAGATGCACAAACGCCTTGCTTGAATAGCGCCATAACTAATATTACTTATAGTTTAGGAGTGCTTGCAACTGGAGCAACAGTTAGTGGGTTACCAACTGGTGTTACCGGTTCTTATAGTGCAGGGGTATTTACGATAAGTGGTACACCTACATCAGCAGGTTTATATAATTATACAGTTACAACAATTGGTTCCTGTGCAACCCATGCAACAGCAACCGGTTCAATAAATGTAAGAAGACAAATTATTACAAGAACATCTGCTGCAGGTACAAATGCCCAGACCCTTTGTGTTAATACAGCGATCACAAATATTACATATTCAGTTAGCGGTACAGCAACAGGCGCCGGGGTAACAGGTTTGCCAACAGGTGTTACCGGTTCATATAGCGCCGGGGTATTTACAATAAGCGGTACGCCTACAGTGGCGGGAACTTATACCTATACAGTAACTACTACGGGTAGTTGTAGTTCAGTTACGGCCGGAGGTACAATAACTGTGAATGGTCCAAGTGCTACACTTACATCTGCGGTAGGTACAGATGCTCAAAGTCTTTGCGTTAATACTGCCATCACTGATATCACTTATAATATTGCCGGTACAGCAACAGGAGCAAGTATAAGTGGTTTACCTGCTGGGGTAAACGGATCTTATAACACCGGCGTGTTTACGATCAGTGGGACACCAACGGCAACTGGTACTTTCAATTATACCATCACTACTTCAGGCGGAAGTTGCGGAACAACAACAGCAAACGGTACAATAACTTCTAATGGAAATAATACCATAACACTTAGTTCTGCAGTAGGAACAGATGCACAGACTGCATGTATCAGTACTGCCATCACCAATATCACTTATGCAACAACGGTAGCAACAGGAGCAACTTTTAGTGGTTTGCCAACCGGCGTATCAGGATCATGGTCAGCGAATGTGGCAACCATCAGTGGCACACCAACTGCAGCCGGTACATCAACTTATACAGTAACATTGACTGGTGGTTGTGGTAGTATAACTGCAAACGGAACGATAACAGCTTCTGCAGCAAATACAGCGGGTGCAGCATCATCAACGCCAACATTATGTATCAATACCGCGTTGACAGCGATCACGCATGCAACAACAGGTGCTACAGGAATCGGTTCAGCTTCAGGTTTACCTGCGGGAGTGAGTGCAGCCTGGGCATCCAATACAATCACTATAAGTGGAACACCAACTGCATCAGGAACCTTTAATTATAGCATACCATTGTCAGGCGGTTGCGGAACTGTGAATGCAACAGGAACAATAACCGTTACTGCAAACAAAACAGCTGGTGCAGCATCATCAACACCAACCTTGTGTATCAATACAGCGTTGACAGCGATCACACATACAACAACAGGTGCTACAGGAATTGGTTCAGCTTCAGGTTTACCAGCGGGAGTGAGCGCAGCCTGGGCATCCAATACAATTACAATAAGTGGAACACCAACTGCATCAGGTACATTTAACTATAGTATACCATTGTCAGGTGGTTGCGGAACTGTGAATGCAACAGGAACAATAACCGTTACTGCAAACAAAACAGCTGGTGCAGCATCATCAACACCAACCTTGTGTATCAATACAGCGTTGACAGCGATCACACATACAACAACAGGTGCTACAGGAATTGGTTCAGCTTCAGGTTTACCTGCTGGAGTGAGTGCGGCCTGGGCATCCAATACAATTACAATAAGTGGAACACCAACAGCATCCGGAACTTTTAACTATAGCATACCGTTAAGCGGTGGTTGCGGAACAGTGAATGCAACAGGAACGATAACTGTTACTGCTGCAAACACAGCAGGTGCTGCATCATCAACACCAACCTTGTGTATCAATACCGCATTGACTGCGATCACACATACAACAACAGGAGCAACAGGAATTGGTTCGGCTTCAGGTTTACCTGCTGGAGTGAGTGCGGCCTGGGCATCCAATACAATTACAATAAGTGGAACACCAACAGCATCCGGAACTTTTAACTATAGCATACCGTTAAGCGGTGGTTGCGGAACAGTGAATGCAACAGGAACAATAACAGTTACTGCAAACAAAACAGCAGGTGCTGCATCATCAACACCAACCTTGTGTATCAATACCGCATTGACAGCGATCACGCATACAACAACAGGTGCTACAGGAATCGGTTCAGCTTCAGGTTTACCTGCAGGAGTGAGTGCAGCCTGGGCATCCAATACAATTACGATCAGTGGAACACCAACTGCATCCGGAACCTTTAACTATAGTATACCATTGTCAGGTGGTTGCGGAACAGTGAATGCAACAGGAACGATAACTGTTACTGCAAACAAAACAGCTGGTGCGGCATCATCAACACCAACCTTGTGTATCAATACGGCGTTGACAGCGATCACGCATACAACAACAGGAGCAACAGGAATCGGTTCAGCTTCAGGTTTACCTGCGGGAGTGAGTGCAGCCTGGGCATCCAATACAATTACGATCAGTGGAACACCAACTGCATCAGGTACATTTAATTATAGCATACCATTAAGCGGAGGTTGTGGAAGTGCGAATGCAACAGGAACGATAACTGTTACTGCAAACAAAACAGCTGGTGCTGCATCATCAACACCAACCTTGTGTATCAATACCGCGTTGACAGCGATCACGCATACAACAACAGGTGCTACAGGAATTGGTTCAGCTTCAGGTTTACCTGCGGGAGTTAGTGCAGCCTGGGCATCCAATACAATTACGATCAGTGGAACACCAACTGCATCAGGAACCTTTAATTATAGCATACCATTGTCAGGTGGTTGCGGAACAGTGAATGCAACAGGAACAATAACCGTTACTGCAAACAAAACAGCTGGTGCAGCATCATCAACACCAACCTTGTGTATCAATACAGCGTTGACAGCGATCACACATACAACAACAGGTGCTACAGGAATTGGTTCAGCTTCAGGTTTACCAGCGGGAGTGAGCGCAGCCTGGGCATCCAATACAATTACAATAAGTGGAACACCAACTGCATCAGGTACATTTAACTATAGTATACCATTGTCAGGTGGTTGCGGAACTGTGAATGCAACAGGAACAATAACCGTTACTGCAAACAAAACAGCTGGTGCAGCATCATCAACACCAACCTTGTGTATCAATACAGCGTTGACAGCGATCACACATACAACAACAGGTGCTACAGGAATTGGTTCAGCTTCAGGTTTACCTGCGGGTGTAACAGCAGCCTGGGCATCGAATACAATCACTATAAGTGGAACACCAACAGCATCTGGTACATTTAATTATAGCATACCATTAAGCGGTGGTTGTGGAACAGTGAATGCAACAGGAACGATAACTGTTACTGCAGCAAACACAGCAGGTGCTGCATCATCAACACCAACCTTGTGTATCAATACAGCGTTGACTGCGATCACACATACAACAACAGGTGCTACAGGAATTGGTTCGGCTTCAGGTTTACCTGCTGGAGTGAGTGCGGCCTGGGCATCCAATACAATTACAATAAGTGGAACACCAACAGCATCCGGAACTTTTAACTATAGCATACCGTTAAGCGGTGGTTGCGGAACAGTGAATGCAACAGGAACAATAACAGTTACTGCAAACAAAACAGCAGGTGCTGCATCATCAACACCAACCTTGTGTATCAATACCGCATTGACAGCGATCACGCATACAACAACAGGTGCTACAGGAATCGGTTCAGCTTCAGGTTTACCTGCGGGTGTAACAGCAGCCTGGGCATCGAATACAATCACTATAAGTGGAACACCAACTGCATCAGGAACCTTTAACTATAGTATACCATTGTCAGGTGGTTGCGGAACTGTGAATGCAACGGGAACAATTACAGTGAATGCAGTAAATACGGTGACGCTTACTTCAGCAGTAGGAACCGATGCACAAACAGTTTGTATCAATACTGCTGTCACAAATATTACATATTCAATTGGAGGATCAGCAACCGGAGCGTCTATAACTGGATTGCCGGCAGGTGTTAGCGGTTCTTATAGCGCTGGCGTATACACGATCAGTGGAACACCAACTGCATCCGGTACTTTCAATTATACCGTAACAACAACAGGTGGGGCATGTACGGCTGCATCTGCAAATGGATCTATAATTGTTAGTCCTGCAGCAGTAGGGGGAACAATAGCTGATGTTTCTATTTGCTATGCAGATAATGGCAGCCTCAGCCTTACAGGTAATACTGGATCTGTTACCAGATGGGAAACTTCAACTGATCTTTCTAGCTGGACAAATATTGTGAACACAACAACCACGCAGTCGTTTACAGGTTTAACACAAACAACCTGGTACAGGGCTCTTGTGCAAAGTGGAGCATGCGCTTCAGCTGCATATTCAAACAATGCGAAAGTGGGGATCCATAATTTATGGACCGGGCAAACAAGTTCAGACTGGAATACAGGTTCAAACTGGTCAGATGGTTTGACACCAACCACATCTTGCCCTGATGTTACGATCCCATTGTTAACTGCCCCTAACGTATACCCGCAATTAACATCGGGTGTTGCAACTGTAAATAATATCATTATCTATCCAAGTGCAACAATGATCGTTTCAAATGCAACATTACAGGTAGCAGGAATAATAACAAACAATGGTTCTCTTAATATCACTGGTGGAACGCTTGAATTGAATGGAACGTCTGCTGCACAAACAATAGCAGGTAGTATTTTCGATACACACACTATACAGAACCTGGTCATCAGTAATAGCAATGGTGTAAGCTTTGCAAATACAAATGATACACTAAGTATTACTGGTGTATTAAGTTTTGGAACAAGCAATGCAGTATTGAATACCAACAACAATCTTACGCTTGTTTCAAATGCAACAGGTACGGCAAGTGTAGCGGATCTTACCAATGGCGGTACATTAACAGGTACTAATATCGTTGGTAATGTAACCGTAGAACGTTATATCCCGATCCATCCTAAAGCATGGCAGTTCCTTGCTGTTCCAACCAGCGGACAGTCGATCAGGAATGCATGGCAGGAAGGAAATACAACACTTGCAAACACACGTCCGGGCTATGGTACTACAATTACCGGCCAGATGGTAGGTGCAGTTGCAAACGGGTTTGATATCTATACGCCATCAGGGCCTTCAATGAAGAGCTATAATTCAGCAACAAACGCATGGGACGGTGTTGCAAATACATCTATGCAGATCTCGAATCAAAAAGGCTACATGTTCTTTGTGAGGGGAGACAGGAGTGTTACAACTTCTTCTGCACCTGCAACAGCAACAACATTGCGTACCACAGGTAAGTTATTTACTTTCGGCGCTGATGCACCGGCTTCAACAACTGTACTTGCGGGTAAATCAGAATCAATAGGTAACCCCTATGCATCTGCTATCGACTTTAGGACAATAACTAAACCGGCAGCTCCTGCAGTAGATGATATGTTCTATGTATGGGATCCATTATTAACGAACAACTATAATGGCCTTGGTGGTTATCAAACCATTACTGCTGCCAACGGCTGGATGCCTATTCCGGGAGGAACTGCTAATTATGATGCATCAGTGGCATATCCTTATATTCAATCAGGACAGGCATTTATAATGCATGCAACAGGGGCAGGAGGTACAGTTTCTTTCTCGGAAGTAAATAAGGTTTCGCAATATTCAATGGCTAACAGGATATCTACACGCATGGCCGACAGGCAGTTCATGAGGTTGAACCTGTTTACATCCGGTATGCAATCCGATGGTAACGTAGTGGCATTTGATGCTGATTTCAGTAATGTTTATGATGCGAACGATGCATTAAAACAGCCAAATACTAACGAGAATTTCGGTATCAAAAAAGATGATAAGGCATTAGCGCTTGAAGCGAGAAGTCCGGTTGTATCGCAGGATACTGTGTTCTTTGCGATGAGTAAAATGACCAAGCCAAGCTATCACTTAAGGTTTAATCCCGCAAACATGGCTCCGGGACTTACAGCAATATTTGTAGATAAATTCTTGAATACAACTACGGCTGTCAGCACTACAGACAGTTCATCTTATGATTTTGCGATCACTGCTGCGCCAGGATCATATGCAGCAGACCGTTTCTATATGATCTTTAACCAAGCACCAGCTGCTGAGATCATTTCGATCGCTGCAAACCGCAATACGACGAGTGCACCGGTTTCAGTAAACTGGACAGTGGCACACGAAGCAGGCATGCTACGTTATGAAGTGCAACGCGGTACTAACGGAGTTGACTTTGCAACCATCAATGAAATAAACCCGTCAGGTAATAATACAGGTACTTTCAGCTATAATGCAATTGACCTGAATGCTGCAAGAGGAACCAATTACTACAGGGTAAAAGGTCTTCAGACCAATGGAAATTCAATCTATAGCGCTATTGTGAAAGTGCTGCCTGGTAAAAATGAACAACCTTCAGGAAGGTTTGCCGGACAAAGCAATAGCGGAAGTATCGAAGTAGCAATGATCGATGTTTATCCAAACCCGGTTGTAGATAAGATTGTAAATCTTCAATTCATCAACCAGGTAAAAGGAGCTTATAAAGTTGAACTGATCAACAACCTTGGTGAAAAAATATATGGAAAAACAACACAGGTTTATACAACCCGTACCCTTGAAACACTCAAGTTGGATAGAACAATTGTAGCCGGTAATTACCAGTTAAGAATTATAGCACCAGATAATACCATCACTGTAAAACAGGTGATCATACAATAGTACCCTTCTTACCTCTGCTCGGCAGAAAACCCAAACCCCAAGGCGCCCCCAAGGCGCCTTTTTTTATTAACCTCAAATTATTGAAATAACTAAAAAGGAAGTACCCTTTAAAAACCAAACCACGTACTATGAAATCTCGTACCTGCGTTGTATATTTGAGTACCGTACTTTATAAGCATAGCTCTCGCTTAAAGTTTGTTATTCAATATTTCTTCGAATTTCTCAGCTTTTATCATTCCAACATCTAAGTTTAAACCCAATAAACTTGATCATCTATTTGTTTTGATTTCCAATTTCTTATAAGGAAAGACTAATCTTTTATCTGATATTTTTTTCGCTCTAACCTAAAACCCTTATATGATAAAAGTTATACTTTGCCTGAAGAGAGAATTACCAGGAAAACGAATATTTGTATCAGCAAAATTCTTTTTGATTATCAGTCTATTATTTGCTTCAGCTGTAGTTAAATCACAGGTTGCTACTTACTATGCATGGACACAGTCCAGCGGAACTTATACTGCGGGTGTTTCTACCACTTCAACAACTCCGGCAAATATATTCAGTACGGGTTGGGATGATGTGGCTTATAATGGGTACGCACTTCCTTTTAGTTTTACCTATAATGGCACGGCATATACAAACATTGGAGTTGATGCAGATGGCTGGATAACTTTTAGTAATGGTGCTCCCGCAATGACTGGAGCAGGGTCTGGTGGTTCATGGACCTCCCTGTCTAACCCAACAGGTGTTTACCTAAACGGTACTGCTAATAATAATGGATTTGCCGGCTTCAACTGTGATATAACAGATCAGTCATTTGCTACGTTCACGGGAACACGCACCAACGGAAGTCCTACGATCACTGGCGCATCATCAACAGCAAATCTGCAAATTGGAACAAGGTTATCAGGGGCAGGTATAACAGACGGTACAGTTGTTATTGCTATCGCCGGAACTACAGTTACAATGAGTGCAAATGCAACTTCAAATAGTGCAACAGCAATTACACCAAGGGCAAGTATCTATGCATTTGTAACAGGAACGGCACCAAACCGGAAATATGTTATTCAGTGGACACAAGTGAAAAGGTACAATGCTGCAGGAAATGACAACTTCAACTTTCAGCTGATCCTTAATGAAGGTAATGGAAACCCGACGCTTCAGACATTGCAGGTTGTTTACGGAGGATATTCATCTTCTTCCGCAATAACACTTGATGCGCAGGTTGGTTTAAGAGGAGCAAGCGCAACAGATTTCAATGCACGCAAATCAACCACAGGTTGGGCCGGTACAACTGTGGCAACCGTTAACACAGATATCGTTCGTTTTTCAAATACAATTGTGCCTGCAAGCGGATTGACATATACATGGTCGCCATGTACAACGCCACCAGGTACTGCAGGAGCTATTAGCGGAACTACTCCTGTTTGTCCATCCACTACTTCAACTTACACGCTTACTGCAGTAGCAAGCGCAACAACTTATTCATGGACCTATAGTGGTACGGGTGTAACATTTTCAGCAACCACTGGTTCACCATCAAATACGTTAACCTTTAGTTCAGGAGCAACTGCAGGTAATTTGGTTGTAACCCCATCAAATCTGTGTGGCGTTGGTGGGGCTTCGCCAGCGTTTGCTATTGCAATAAATACTTTACCAACAGCCAGTATATCTTATCCATCAGCCTCTTATTGTAATAATGCTGCCGGTACAATTGCTGTTAATCAAACAGGCACAGCTGGTGGAACTTATTCTGCTAGTCCGGCAGGATTGACCATAAATGCAGCAACCGGTGCAGTAACCCCTTCAACAAGCTCGGTTGCTGTTTATACTGTTACTTATAGTTTTACCGGAGGTGGTTGTTCAAATACAACAACTACATCCGTTACAATTAAAGATGTTCCAAATGTATCAGCACTTCCGGCTTCTTCATTAATATGTGCAAATAATAATGTTCAGTTGAATGCTTATGCCGGAACAACGGCATCTTATACAGTAGTATCTGTTCCTTTCAGCAATCTTAATCCCTCAGCGGCACCAACAAATATCTGGACCACTTACCAGGATGAGGTTGTATCGGGTGCTGTAGCAATACCTTTCAATTTTAAATTTTACGGCCAGACGATAACACAACTATATGCCTATTCAAATGGCTTCATACAGTTAGGTACCAGTTCGGGGTCTACGGGTACTTACGCCCAGGTTATACCAAATGCTACTGCTCCAAATAATGTGATCGCACTGGCATGGGCAGATCTTGTTGTTGATCCAACAGTTTATTCAACTGCTAAAGTGCGTTATTTCACCAATGGCAGTGCACCAAACAGGATGATGGTAATAGACTATACTGACCTTACTTTTTATGATTTCCTGTTTGGTAATTATGGTAATGTAAGTGGCCAGATCAGGTTGTACGAAGCCGATAATCATATCGAGGTTGCGGTTGGCGCTGTGGATGACCTGGGAGATGGTATCAATAAAACACTTGGCATAGAAAATTCAACCGGGTCAATTGCAACTGCACCGGCTGGGCGTAATAATACAGGATGGACCGTTTCTGCTTCGGAAGCATGGGCATTTTATCCGGCAGGTGGAACAAATAGTTATTTGTGGAGCCCTTCAACGTATTTGAGTAGTACAAATATTTCAAATCCTGTTGCAACCAATGTTGCTTCAACCATTACCTATACTGTAACTGCAACTGATACCGCTCCTGGCGGCTGTGCTGCAACAACAACAACAACCGTTACAGTTGCATCGCCATTAAATGGAACCTATACGGTTGGTGCATTGGGGAACTATCCCACAATTACAGCTGCTGTAAACGCTTACAATAGTCTTTGTATCACAGGGCCTGTTGTATTCTCATTGATAGACCCAAGCTATAGTACAAATGAGTCTTACCCGATCATTATAAACAACAATAGTTATTCAAGTGCAACCAATACACTAACTATTAAACCAGCGACAGGAGTTACGCCATTGATCACAGGTTCGGCTTCATCAACATTATTGCAGCTTAAGGGTGCAGATTATGTGACAATAGACGGTTCAAATACAGTAAATGGCACTACCAAAGATCTTACAATAACAAACCAGGCAGGATATAGTAATACTGTTATTTGGATCACTAGTGCTAGTGCATCCAATGGAGCTACAAATAATACCATTAAGAATTGTAATGTCTATGGTTTTTCATCAACCGGAACAACAGCGTGCATACTTACCGGTAGTTACATTACTGCAGGAAATGACGCTGAATTCCCTAATTCAAACAATACCATTCAAAATAATATTTTATACAAAGCCCTCAATGCTATTTACCAGCGTGGTAAAACAGCTTCGCTGGATCAGAACTGGCTGATCACACAAAATACCATTGGTTCTGCAGTAGCAGCAAATAAATTATCTTTCAGGGGTATTGCTATCATCAATTCCCAAAACTTCAATGTAACACAAAATACCATCAGCGGTATTTCGGCAAACACATCCGCTACACTTTCCGGTATTTCTTTTTTCCTGAACATTAATACAGGTACCGTTTCACACAACAAAATAACGGATGTAAAAAATGCTGCTGCTTATGGAAGCAATGGAATTTATGCAGGGGCAACCACCACAGCTTCCAATCTTACCATTGCAAACAATTTTGTTTTTGATATTGCGAGCTATGGCTTTAATGGATTTACATCAGTTGATAATGGTTATGGGATCGTACTTGATGCAGGTGGAGGTTATAAACTTTATTATAATACAGTTTTCATGAACACAAACCAGACTGCAAGCGCCCATCGTCCTGCTGCAGTATTTGTTTCAAGCGGGATAACAACAGCCAGCTCTGTTGACATGCGAAACAATATGTTCGTCAATGCCCAATCAGCGGGTAATGGCAACAGCAGGTTTGCAATACTGTCAACCGCAGCTAATAGTGTTTATTCCAATAATGATTACAATGACTATGTTTCTACAAGTGGAAACCTCTTATGTAAAGGAAGCAATGCTACTATTTACACTACAATAGCAACCTTGCGTACCAACCTTGGAAATAACCTGAATTCCGTTTCGATAAACCCTGTTATTACAACGCCGGGAAGTGATTATCATATTCAATCGGTTGTAGCAAATGCGGCATTAAGCAATCTTGGAACACCACTGGCTGGTTTTACAACAGACTATGACCTTACTACCCGAAACGGTTACACGCCTGATATCGGTGCGGATGAATGGTTAATGCCAAATACGGGTTCATGGGTGGGTAAAACATCCATTGACTGGTTAACCGATACGAACTGGGAAACGAACAAGGTTCCTGATGGTACAACCGATGTTACCATAACAGGTGGATATACTTTCATGCCTACCATTGTTACTACCCAGGCGATCCGTAATCTTGTTTTAAATGCACCGGTTCCGGCAAATACACCGATACTCACACTAAATGCAGGTACTTTACAAATAAACGGAACCATAACCCGCACAGCTGGTAACATTGCTGGTGCTGCCGGTACAGTAGAAATGAATGGGACTGCAGCACAGACAATTCCCACTTCACTTTTTGTGAATAATAATCTGAAGAATCTTGTAATTGGTAACAGTAATGCAGCGGGAGTTACCATTGCCGGAACATTGGATATTTATCGTTCATTAACCTTCAGTGTTTCCGGTACAAAACTTACAACCGGTAACTTCCTAACCTTTAAATCAACAGCCAGTGAAACTGCATGGCTTGGCGATGTTACCGGTAAAACAATTATAGGAAGTGCAACCGTTGAACGTTATATCCCCACAGGCATCAACCATGGCAAGACCTGGCAGCTGCTAGCCGTTCCGGTAAGAGGTGCACAATCAGTAAAAGCTTCCTGGCAGGAAAACAATGCACCGCTCGTTGTAGGTACCGCTAATTACGGTACAACCATCTCGAGTGAGAAACCAGGTGCTGTAGGCCGTGGATATGATTTTTATACAGCGCCAGGCCCATCTATAAAAACATATAATTCCGCAACAAATACTTTTGTTGGAATTGATAATGGCAGTACAGCTACCTCTTCATTATCTATAATAAATCAAAAAGGTTATATGGTTTTTGTAAGAGGCGACAGGTCTGTTCAAACATCTGCCGCAGCTGCAACACCTACTACATTAAGAACATTTGGCCCGTTGTATACAGCAACTGCAGGGGAATTGCCACCTGTTACAACTGTTGCTGCAAATAAATTTGAATCAGTTGGGAATCCGTATGCTTCAGCGATCGACTTTACTGCAGTAACAAGGGCAGGAGGAGTTGATAATGTATTCTACATCTGGGATCCATTGCTTGCGGGAAGTAATATTTTGGGTGGATATCAAACAATCAGTAGTGTAACAGGATATCTTCCTACACCTGGAAGTACAAATTATCCTGCCGCAACACCGGTAACTAAAATACAATCAGGACAGGCATTCTTTGTACATGGAACAGCAGGTGGAAACCTGTCATTTACCGAAGCAGCCAAGATCAGCGGAAGTCAGCTTGTTGTGCGTGAATCTGCTATTGCAAACAGGCAATTTTTGAGAATGAACCTTTACAATGCTGCAACATCTTTGTATGGTGCTGCTGATGGAAATGTAGTTGCATTCGACGACATTTTCTCAAATGACTTTGACGAAAATGATGCACAGAAACTTATAAATACGAATGAGAATGCCGGTATAACAAGCAATCAAAAAATACTGGCAGTGGAAGCAAGAAGGCCGGTTGTAAATACAGATACTATCTTTTATAACTTATCAAATCTTCGCCAGCAGGCTTACCAGATTAAGTTCAGTCCCGATGGCCTGGCATCATCAGGATTAGAGGCATGGTTAGTTGATAGGTTCTTACAAACAATGTCAGCGGTAAGCCTGGTTGATAGCACGACCATTGGCTTCCAGGTTTCAAATGAACCCGCTTCTGCAGCAGCTGATCGTTTTTATCTTGTGTTCAAAAAATTAGTGGTCGTTCCAATAGGCATCACTGGTATTTCGGCTGAGCGTATTGATGAAAGATCGAATCGTGTGAACTGGGATGTAGAAAACGAAACAGGAGTATATCAATATGAAGTTGAAAGAAGTGCTGATGGCCGTAACTTTCAAAAAATCGGAACCAAAGCTCCGCTGTCTAATAATGGAACAGCACAACATTATACTGCGATAGACAATGATCCATACAAAGGAGATAGTTATTATCGCATCAGGGTTGTGAAAACGGCAGGTGAAACAAGTTATAGTGCAGTGGTGAAAGTAGCTCCTTTAAAAACGATTGCTTCAATCAATATTTATCCTAACCCGGTTGTAAATAAAAAGATCAACATTCAATTCAGCGGCCAGGTAAAAGGGACGTACCAACTTGAACTTAGCAATAAGCTTGGTGAGTTGATCTATTCAACCAGGGTACAGGTAAATAGTGAAAATGTTTCTGAGACGCTGCAACTACCATCATATATTGCTGCGGGAACTTACCAGTTAAAGATCATGATACCTGATAATGCGAACCCATTAAGCAAACAGGTGATCATACAATAATATAAACTTATGCAGAACCAAACAGAAAGCGCCCGAAAGGGCGTTTTTTTATTATTGAGAAAAGCAACAAAGTAATCAACAATTGTATCTATCTGTGTGAAACTTTTCGGCCGGAATATGCTTTTTTAATCCTATATTTACGGCTTGTCAATTGTAAAAATTGCAGATTTTTAGTCTGTTTATCCAATATTTTTGAATTCCAGCCTCTTTTACCTTCAAAATATCCAGTAATCAGGTAAGATTTTGAGTTGATAGTCAATGACTCTGAATCAATGATTGTGGATCTTTTCAACCTTGCTTTACACCTCACGATCTATTCAACTGTGTATAATCTAAGACTTAGTTTATGATAAAACCTGTATTAATCAACCTGGAAAAGCTATTTTCAAAATTGGCTTTAAACACCTCGTTTAATAAGATAACCTGGTTATTGGCCTTGTGCTATCTTACCTGTTCTGTAAGGGTAGAAGGTCAGGTATCAACCGGATATGTATGGTCCCAGTCATTTCAGACCTATAAGGCAGCAAATTCTACAACATCTACAACGCCTGCTAATATTGTCCCAACATTTTGGGATGATGATACTTATACAGGCTATACATTCCCTTTTAATTTTACTTATAATGGAGTTTTATATACTGCAGGGATAGGTACGATCGGTGTGGATTCAGATGGCTGGGTGGCATTCAGTACAGGAGCGATCACGATGACCGGAACAACTTTCGGCGGGTCCTGGGTATCTGCATCAGATCATACTGGTGTTTACCTGAATGGTACCGGTAATAACAATGGTTTTTGTGGATTTAACAGTGATGTGGAAGAACAGGTATTCGCCAATTTTACCAGTAATACAACCAATGGCTCCCCAACGATCAGCGCTGTTTCAGATTTCAGCAATATAAGAGTAGGTGTAAGGTTGAGTGGAACAGGTATTACCGATGGTACTGTAGTAAATGCTTTTAATGCTGCGGCACAAACAATAACAATGAGCTCGAATGCAACAGCAACCGGAACCGCAGTTGCGGTAACACCCAGATCAAGTGTGTATGCATTTATAAGAGGAACCGCTCCTTACAGGCAATTTGTTATACAATGGACACGTGCCAGCAGGTTCAGCGTTGTAACCGGAGATGATTTTAGTTTCCAGCTTGTACTTAATGAAGGCGGTGGTGTTGCAACTTATCAAACACTGCAGGCGGTGTATGGAACATTAACGACCTCCAATGCAGGATCACAAAATGCACAGGTTGGGCTAAGGGGAAATTCTTCAGCAGATTTTAATGCAAGAACAACAAGTGCAAACTGGTCGGCAACAACTGCGGCAGGAACAAACATGGCAACCTGTAATTTAACTTCTGCAGTGTTTCCTGTAAGTGGTTTAACATATACATGGTCACCTCCATGTTCGGTAGCAGCATCCAATGCAGGTGCTTTCCAGCACAGTGGGATCCGAAGCTTGGAATTCACGTGACTTGAAGTCGCG